>ENA-OFCE01001699-OFCE01001699.1-metagenomes-genome-assembly--contig:-NODE-1699-length-10636-cov-22.282109_pt1 | contig 10636 bp, 6 predicted proteins | sample MGYA00153388_OFCE01 | MGnify analysis MGYA00153388
ACGGGGCGGGTCACGTTTTACAGCGGGGAGTTCCGGCGGCGGTGTGCGATAAAACGGCTGGGAAGTTGGGCGGATTAATGCCCGATAAGGTGTTGATTACTGATTCGACTTGGCACTATAACGGCGGCGGTTGTTGTTAACCAAAAAGTTGTCATACCGAATTACATTCAGATAGAGGTTGGGTTGAAGTTGCTTTAAACCCAACCTACAAGATGTTTCCTAGACTTGAATTGCATCAATTTTTGAGGTCAGAGGGAAACCGCAGATAAGACAGATGATTAATTTCAATAGAAAAAAGCAAGTATAGCAATGTTGTCTGCTAATAATTGTTCGCAAAGTGTACAAATCAAAATTATTTTTGGAGTTGTTTTATGGGAATTAATGACATTTTAGAACCCCTAGACAAGGAGAGTTTTAAAGCTGTTGTTTTGAAGAATGTTTGTGGGGATGATAAATGTGGAAATTGTGAAAGATTTCCCGACATATTATCAATGTTCGATCGGCTGGGTGAACCAGAAGGCTGCGATCGCATTCTTAATGAAATATTGTCTTCCATCACATTAAAAACTGGGGAGTTGTTGAATGCAGATAGATCGACAATTTTTATATTAGATGAAGATTTGAATGAACTCTGGGCAATAGTTGACCAAGACGAAAATGGCAAAAACGTAGAAATCAGAGTTCCGGCCCACGTAGGCATTGCAGGAGAAGCAGCCACAGAGCAAAAAGTGGTGAACATCCCTTACGATTTTTACAACGACGCGCGATCGGCAAACGCGAAAAAAATTGACAAAAAAACAGGGTACCGCACCTACACGGTGCTGGTGATGCCTGTTATTAATGAGGAAACAAGCGAGTTAGTGGGAGTCGTTCAACTGATTAATAAACTGAAACTGCGCTACGAACCGGATGCTAGTTTAGATGAAAAAATCGATCGCACAGGATTTACAGCAGAAGACGAACAAGTTTTTACAGAATTTGCTCCCTCGATTCGCTTAATTATAGAATACTGCAAGTCTTTCTACGCGGCATCTCAAAGATACCGGGCAGTCACGGCGCTGATGAACGCAGTCAACGCTCTTTCTCAGAGCAGTTTAGACTTAGATGATACCTTGAAGCGGGTGATGAATCAGGCCCAAGAACTGATGAATGCCGATCGCAGTATCTTGTGGGTGCTCGACGAAGATAAAGATCAATTGTGGACAAAAATTCCGATCGCAGGTCAACTTCATGAAATTCGCATACCCAGAACCGCAGGTTTAGCAGGTATCGTCGCCCAATCCAGTGAACCCCTGCTGATGCCCTTTGATGTGTACGACGACCCCCGCGCCTCCATTTGGAAAGAAACCGACCCAAAAACTGGCTACCGTATTTGCAGTTTGCTGAGTATGCCAGTGTTTAACTCAGACCATAAATTGATTGGCGTCACCGACTTAATTAATAAAAAACGACCAGGAGAATTCCCCCCCTACAACCCGGAAGATTGGCCAGAAGCCCCTGAACAGTGGCGGGCGAGTTTCGATCGCAATGACATGGAATTTATGAAGGCGTTTAACATCCAAGCCGGAGTCGCCCTGCAAAATGCTATGCTATTTTCCGAGGTCAAACAACAAGCACAAATAAATCAAGATATAGTGCGATCGCTCCCGAATGCCATCATCACCACAGATGCCAAAGGTAATATGATTACCGCTAACGATCGAGCTAAACAATTGCTAGGTGCTAGGGAGGGAGAAGTAGTAGAGGGTGTATCTTTGGGTGATTTAATTAAAATCGAGAATGAGAATTTTAGTCAATGGTTAAATGCTGCTTTGTCACCGGAAGGCGATCGAGATAGAGAACAATATTACTGCGATCGCATTTTATTGCCTTTGCACGGGGAACCGCAGAATATCAATCTGTGGGTTAACTCGATCGTAAGTGCGATCGACAAGAATAAAATTAACGGTGTATTGGTTGTGCTGGAAAAGCATTCAATGCGACAAGATGAGAATTGAACTCGCCCCCCTCCCATGCCACAGCCATCTTGCCTGCCTCCAAAAGCCCAGATTTAACCAGCTTTCCCCCCATCCCGCCAAACTTCTCGCTAAATTAAAGAAGTAAAAAAATCATTCACCCCCTACCAGGAGATGCCATGCCCCGCGTCAGAGCACCAGAATTCCCAGGAAACTACCCCTGGCTGAACACCGAAAAACCTTTATCCATTGCATCCTTAAAAGGGCGCGTCGTCCTCCTGGACTTCTGGACGTACTGCTGCATCAACTGTTTGCACGTCCTCCCAGACTTAAAATACCTCGAACAAAAATATAAAGATTCCCTCACCGTTATCGGCGTTCACTCGGCTAAATTTGAAAACGAAAAAGAAGTAGAAAACATCCGCCAAGCTATCCTCCGCTACGATATCGAACATCCGGTAATCGTAGACAGCGGCATGAAAGTTTGGCAAAACTACGCTGTTCGTGCTTGGCCGACTTTAATGGTGATCGATCCTGAAAGTTATGTCGTCGGCTTTGTCTCGGGCGAAGGCAATAGAGATGCACTTGACCAGTTAGTTGGCAAGTTAATTGCTGAATACAAAGATAAAAATGCGATCGCCTTTCAAGAACTTCGTTTCAGCTTAGAAAAACAGCGCAAACCTGTATCAACGCCGCTGGCTTTTCCTGGTAAAGTGCTGGCATTTGCGATCGTCACAACGGAAGCAAAAGAGCTTGATATGGATAAAGCGCTTTTGGGGGACATGACTGAGGATAATGAATCTGTAGATGAAACTGTATTACCGGGGCCTGCTAATTCAGTCATCCAAAGCTTGGTCGGTTCTTGCTTGTTTATTGCGGATTCTGGACACAATCGGATTGTTGTCAGTACCCTTGAAGGTGAAGTGCTGCACGTCATCGGTACGGGGAAACCGGGTTTAACTGACGGGGGCTTTGCAGAGGCTGAGTTTTTCGCACCTCAAGGCATGGCTTTTGATGCAGAAAGTCAAATTCTTTATGTTGCTGATACTGAAAATCATACTCTCAGAAAGATTGATTTTACGACTGAACGGGTCGAAACTATTGCTGGTACCGGCGAACAAAGTCGCGAAATTGCACCCCGCAGCGGCAAGGGTTTAGAAACGCAATTGAATTCGCCTTGGGATTTAGAAAGAGTTGGCAATAGACTTTTTATTGCGATGGCGGGTTCGCACCAAATTTGGGAAATGCAGTTAGATACTGGTGCGATCGGCACTTATGCAGGTACTGGCAGAGAATCTTGTGTTGACGGGAGTCTGGCAGAATCTGCTTTTTCTCAGCCCAGCGGCCTGTCTACGGATCGATTGGAGTTGTTTGTTGCTGACAGCGAAATTAGTTCGATTCGCGCTGTTGGGATCGATGAAGAATCGAAGGTACGCACTGTTTGCGGTAGCGGTGAATTGTTTGGTTTTGGGGATAAAGATGGTCGCGCTGATGAGGTTAGGTTGCAGCACTGTTTGGGTGTTGAGTATACTCAAAATTATGTCTGGGTTGCTGATACTTATAATCACAAAATTAAGCGGATCGACCACCGGGGCGGTACGTGCAGAACAATGATTGGAGATGGTACTGCTGGTTTGGTTGATGCTAAAGGTCTGAAGGCTCGATTTTTTGAGCCTTCAGGGTTGAGCGCGATCGGGTCTCATTTGTTTGTTGCTGATACGAACAATCATGTGATTCGACGAATTGAGTTGGATACGCTGGTAGTCACAACTTTGGATTTTGCAGGTTTGTGTGCTCCTGATGTTTGTCTTCCTGATTGAGTCGATCGGCTTTGGGTGCATCTCTTTCGGAGACAGGACTAATATCATGTCCGGTCAATTATTATCAAAAATGTTTGTAGTGAGGACTTCAGTCCTCATAAATAGGAGGACTTTAGTCCTCACTACAAACCAATAAAAAATGATCTGCTCCGCTCGAACCACGGTTGAGGTGCGCAGTGCGCACCCTACGAATAAAGTGCGATCGCTCGTATTGAAAAATTCCAAAAATCCTCCCAAATATCTAAAATTCAGAAGAACTCAGTAGCCTCATAATTTTCTGAACATCGTTCAATTCGCCGACGATTCGCCGCACGGGTTTCGGCCAAATTTTGATCAAAGTAGGAGTGGCTGAAATCTGATCTGCCTCAGCTTGTTCGGGATGTTTCAACACATCAATTACTTTCAATGTGTAGGGACGATCGAGGCATTGCTCTAACAGTTGGTGTACAGTTTCGAGGGTGCGTTCGGTGCTGGGGTTGCTACCGGATACAAACAGCCGCAAAACGTACCCTTGGGTTGGTGGCGGTGGGGTGATTGCTGTTGGTTTGGTTGGGGACATCGGCTGCGATTGCCGGAAGCGCGAGGGAGGTACGATCGAACTACGAGTGTCCGATCGCCTTACCTTGATCGAATACTGTACAACTAAGTCGTGATTTTCCCAAAGTTCGGGGAATTGTTCGTGATAAGTGGCAATCGCCATCGGTTCGCACATTTCTTCACTCCGGGCCTGCCAAACCAAGTCGCCCGTCCCAAAAATGGCATTCAGTAACGTTTGATAGCGCAGCACCGGGGGATATGCTTCGGCAACCATCCGCAACTGTCGATCGCGCGGATCGAGCCAGCAGTCAACAGTTGCCGTGTAACAAGGTATCAGAAAATGCGGCGGTTCCGATAAACCGAGTATTTCCTGTAGAGCTACGCATAACTGCAAATGCCACTGAGTTTGCTTGCGGGGGTCTATACAATAGATTAAGTCTCCCCCTGGTGTAAACAGGGCAATGCCTTTGAAAAATTCCGGCAATATCGGGTGATCGACTTTCAATGAATTACACCAATTAAAGTTAACTGTTAACTGTTAACTGTTAGCTGTTAACTGTTAACTGTTAACTCTCGGTCGGGAACATCCCGTTTTTGCAAATATACTCGTAGGGGCGAAGCATTTCGGCAATAAATCTTTGATTATCACTAACAAATTGTAGGCCGAAATGCTTCGCCCTTACAAAATTGAGATACACCCCTCTCGATCTCTGATTGGGATGTTGATTTAAACTCGACCTCGGAGCATCTGAGCCATTTCGTTCGGGAACGGCGAGTTTTCGACACAAAGTTCTTCAGTAATCAGACCTTCTTGATACAGGCCGTAGAGCGACTGATTCATCGTCGTCATGCCTTCATAAGTATCTTTGATCATGATTTGATTGATTTCCTCATTCTGCCCCTTGAGAATGTACTCTTTAACCACATCGGTATTGATCATAACGTCGTGGAAGGCCGCGCGCTTGCCATCTGTGGTTTTACACAAAAGTTGGGCAATAATCGCGACTAGGGATTCAGAAATGGAAACTCGGATGGCTTCCTGTTCTTCGGGCCCGAACATATCCAGAATCCGGTTTAGGGTTTTGATTGCACTGTTGGTGTGCAGGGTTCCTGCAACTAAGTGACCGGTCTGAGAGGCTTTGAGAGCGATTTCCACGGTCTCTCTGTCCCGAATTTCTCCTACTAGGATCATGTCCGGGTCTTGACGCAGAGCGCCTCTGAGAGCATTCATAAACTTGAGAGTGTGTCTGCCAACTTCCCGGTGCTTGATCAAAGATTTTTTGCTTTCGTGTACAAATTCTACCGGGTCTTCGATCGTGATGATGTTGTAGGCTTTAGTCTTGTTGATGTAATCGATCATCGCGGCCAGGGTAGTAGACTTACCCGAACCTGTCGGCCCCGTCACCAAAATCAGCCCTTTGTGGTAGCCAGATATCTTCTTAAAGACTTCCGGCAGCTTTAATTCTTCCAGTGTCATTATTCTGGCAGGAATTAGCCGCAGTACCATCCCTGGGCCGGCTAAGGAGTCCATACAACTGATCCGAATGCGGACGAAGCCGAAGTCGAAAGCGCCATCGAAGTCTAGGTTTTTTTGGAAAATTTCAATTTCTTCATCGCTCATGCACTCGCGCAGCCAGCCAAAAAACGTATCTAAATCCGTTGGTGGATACCCAATGTCGGCAATCTCGCCCCGGTTGCGGAAGCGAGGGAATTCGTTTACTCCCATGTGAATGTCCGATACTCCTTCTTCTTTGGCTCGGATGACTAGCTCTTTCAATGTTGGCTGTCCGGTGCTGCTGGATCTAGGAGTTTTAGGTGTGGCGAAGGATTGGGGCGCTGGTGCTGGTGCTGGGGGCGGTGCTGGTGCCGGCGGCGGCGGTGCTGGTGGTAATCCTGCTGCTCTGGGAATGCCTGGAGCTGGAGGGCGGGGCAGCCCTGGGGGTGGGGGAGCACCCGGTAGAGGTGGACGTGGAGCTGGCGGATGCTGTTGTGTCATAAAAAACACTCCGTAAGTGGGAAACTCAGTGTCTTTAAACCTGAGAGGGAAACGACACAGGCGTTTTTAACCGCCTTAAATCCCCTTTCGGGGTTGGAGAGGTATGGTTGCCTCTGGTGAAAGAGGTATGGTTGCCTCGCTCTCCCTTGCGGGGTAATGTTCGCTTCGACCTGTTATAAAGGCTTTTTAGACCTGCAACACTGTTTCAGTGACTTTAAAACTGTTTAATTGCAGATGACAGAGCGGAAAACTAGCGTCGCATTCGCCGGTGTCGTGACCTAAATAACGTCTCCTCATAAGAGGGGTCTGGTCAGAATAGCTTGTAAGAAATTACAAGCTCAGTGGCTTTGATTCCCTGAGTTCCTGACATACGCTACCTGAAGTTGGTGAGAAAGCTGACTCGAATAGATGATTTGTGGACGTTGGAGTATGCCGCTCGCCATTGCGTTCATTGAACACAAAAGCTGAGCTGTTCAGATCAGTTTATCCCAAAACATGGTTACACTACTGCAACAGTAAGGAAATATTCTGTCGTTTGCAAGATGCGATCGCAATTGTTCTAGGATCGAATGTGGATTTTCCACATTTTTTGATGTTTTCTTTAATGGAAACAGTCTTCCGCAACTAAACAGTATAAACTAATACCTCGTTTAACTATTAAGGATGTAAACCGATGAATTCTGTCGATCGGGCTTTTATGCCAGCTTTGGAGTTGGCGAAGTCGATCCGCGCTCTGGAAGTGTCGCCTCTAGAAATTGTCAATCTGTATTTGGAACGGATCGATCGATTAAACCCTGAACTTGGTAGTTATTTTACAGTAACGGCCGATCGGGCGATCGACCTTGCGAAATTGCAAACCGAACAACTAGCCGGGTTAAACAAGTCACAGGAATTGCCGCCTTTTTTCGGAGTGCCGATCGCCATTAAAGACTTGACACCAGTTGCGGGTGTTCACTGTACCTACGGCACCCAGGCTTTGGTGAATAACATATCTAACTACAGTGAGTCAGTGGTATGGCGAATCGAAGCAGCAGGATTTAACATTCTGGGCAAAACAGCCACCTCTCAAATTGGCTCATTGCCTTACAGCGAACCCCCAGGTTTCCTGCGGGCGCGCAATCCCTGGAATTTAGAATATACGCCCGGAGGTTCCAGCGGCGGCTCAGCGGCGGCTGTAGCGGCGGGTTTATGCGCGATCGCCCAAGGTTCAGACGGTGGCGGTTCGATCCGAGGCCCAGCTTCCTGCTGCGGTTTAGTGGGCATTAAACCCTCGCGGGGGCGAGTTTCCTGGGCGCCAGTCGGAGATTACCTCAGCGGCATTTCTACCAACGGCCCTCTAGCCCGCACTGTCGCTGACGCAGCGGCACTTTTGGACGTGATGTCAGGCTACACAACAGGCGATCCCTACTGTCTACCAGACCCAAATCCGACGTTTTTAGAGGCTTCCTACCAAAAGTTGGGCAAGCTGCGAATTGCTTTTTCTACGAATATTGCGCCTGTGGGCGAGGCTTCGGCTATTTGTCAGCAAGCGGTACTCGAAACCGTCAAGTTACTGACAGATTTGGGTCACGATATTGAACCTGGATGCCCTGATTTTACAGGTTTGATCGAACCATTTACGGCAATTTGGCAGTCTGGCGCGGCAGCAAGTGGCATTCCCGGCGCTGCTTTGGAACCGATGAATCGCTGGTTGTTGGAAAAAACAATTAACGCCGGGGAATATTTGCGGGCGGTGAATCAAATGCAGGTTATTTCACGGCGGATTGTGGGATTCTTTGAGAATTTTGATGTGTTAGTTTTGCCAACTTATATGCACTCGCCAATTCGCATCGGTGAGTGGGCGGATTTGAGTTGTGAAGAAACTTTGCAGCGGATTATTAATTGGGTTGCTCCTTGTCCGCCGTTTAATGCTAGCGGTTTGCCCGCGATCGCACTTCCGGCAATTTTAGATGATAACGGTTTGCCCGTGGGAATTCAAATTATCGGGCAGCCGGCGGCGGAAGCAACTTTAATTGCTTTAGCGGCGCAGATGGAAGCGGCGAAACCTTTCCCGGTTTTAGATTTTCAATAGATGGTAAATCATCGCCTTTCTCGGGTAAACCTATAGCTATAGTAGGGACACGGCTCTAGTAGGGACACGGCAGTGCCGTGTCCCTACGGGCATTTATCGATCGTCTCCTCTATGTTTCCGGTGCAATCGGAGTTGATATTATTGGTTAAATTAGGTACATCATTGAAGTTAAAAAGCTTGACAATCAAGGGATTAATACACCTTATATCAATTCCGGTAACATCAAAGTTAATATTACCCGAAATCAGGACACGGCTTTTGGGTTGTCCCTATGATTAATCTGGCGTAGGGACAAAGGCCAAGCCGTCTCCTCTATATCATTTCGGCGCAGCCGGAATTGATATCATTAGGGTAAGAAATGCTGTATGTATTTTATAGATATTTACTTAAATATACTTACAGTTCTTGCCGATCGCACTCCTGCAAATTAATTTCTCGGTATTTCAGAGAATTCTGAGAATATGATGATATCCAGTCTAGATTGAAAAAAGATGAGCATTAGACAAAATTTCAGATGGTTTTCATCAGTGGCGAGTGTTTGCAGTGCGATCGCGATCGGCACTTTCAGCGGCGTGACATCCCCTGCAAAAGCTGCGGAAATCGTTGTTGTCCGCAAAGGTATTTTAGAATCATCAATATCCGTTGTAGATTTGCGCGAACTCGCAAAAACTGGTAAAGTCCCCGAAAAACTCCAAGCTTACTCCAATCTGCTATCCTCCGAACAGCGCAGCCAAATCTTGGGCGCACTCCAAGCAAAAATTCCCCTAAATGTAGTCGGCTTAAGCAACTTGCTAAATACCGGTATTGGTACTGCAATTCTGACGGATTTGACTACAGTCATATCCAGGCGCGACGGTGCGGGTGTCGAAGCGCTGCGAGCGGCTTTGGTGCTGGGGGCTAACGCGCCGGAAGGCTTGTCGGTATTGAGTTTCATTGAATCTTATCCTAGCTCGCGGGTAGTCGTGGATCTCGATCGAGCTTTCTCGGTTTTGGGAAATTTGAACGCGGGTTTTTGGCAAACTCAGCGGTTTATGGCGGCGATCGCACCTCAGTTAGCAGCGACTAAACCCGCCCTGAACCTGTCTTTCGATGCGAGCCAGCCGGGCCCTAATTCGGTGCGGGTACTAAAGCTAGATTTGAACGATAGCGCCCGCAATCGGCGCATTCCACTGGATGTCTACTGGTCAAAAGCTGCGACGGCCGACAAACCGACGATCGTCTTTTCTCACGGTTTGGGTTCTGTCCGCACGGATTTGCGCTATTTAGCCGAGCATTTGGCGTCTCACGGCTATGTTGTAGCAGCTTTAGAACATCCGGGAAGCAACGAGACGAACACCAATGCTGCGATCGCGGGTAAATCTCGGTTGCTAGCTCCTCAAGAGTTTTTAGACCGTCCCAAAGACATCAGTTTTGTGCTCGACGAACTGGCAAAATTGAACCAAACTGATGATAATTTGCAGGGGAAAATCGCGATCGACCGATCGATGATTGTTGGCTATTCCTTCGGCGGTGCCACAGCCTTGTCCTTGGCCGGTGCCGAATTGCAATTGACCGGGCTCAAACAGCGGTGTCAGGGGGATTTGATTGGGTTCAGCTTGGGCGAAGGCATTCAGTGCGCGGCGGCCGGATTGCCGGAAGAACGCTATCAATTGCGGGATGTCAGGATTAAAAGGGCGATCGTCATGAATCCCACAACATCATTACTATTTGGAGAAACTGGTTTAAGTAAAATTAAAATTCCCACATTAATAGTAGCATCTTCTGCCGACAAAACAACTCCCGCCTTAGTCGAACAAATTGCCGGCTTCCCACAAATTCCATCTCCCAAATGGCTAGTCGGTTTTGTAGGAGGAACCCACTTAAGCGTCAAAGATCCGAGTACAACTTTAGACCAAGTTGGCAGACCAAGCACAGTAATTACTGGCGATGAACTTGTCGGCGATCGAGCTGTGAGCATACGCAATTATATTAAAGCTGTAAGTCTAGCAATGGCTGCTCAACTGACGGTAGAAGCTGACAAATATGCCATCTTTCTAACACCAGAATACGCACAATTTGCTTCCACCAATGCAATCCCAGTACGCCTGGTAACAGAGATTTCTCCTGAAACTAATGCAGTCGTGCAGACTTTCATTCAAGGGAATAAGTAGTCATTAGTCATTACTCATTAGTCATATCAAATCCGTTTGCATCGGAATGATCTAAACGGAGGAGACGGAGGAGACGGCAGTGCCGTGTCCCTACCGCGATCAATTGT
>ENA-OFCE01001700-OFCE01001700.1-metagenomes-genome-assembly--contig:-NODE-1700-length-10628-cov-6.366500_pt1 | contig 10628 bp, 11 predicted proteins | sample MGYA00153388_OFCE01 | MGnify analysis MGYA00153388
CCTGCTGGCCATCCCGAGCCTGGAGATTGAACTCAACGCCGACGGCACGGTGCGGCACATCAACGTGATTCGGGTGCCGGAGCACGCGCAGGACACTGCCCAGCTGGCGATCGACGCGGTGCGCCGCGCAGCGCCATTTGGTGACGTGTCGCGGCTGAAGAGGCCGTGGAAATTTGTGGAAGTCTTCCTGTTTGACGACGAGCGCCGGTTCATGCCCCGCACGCTGGACCGCTGGTAGCCGCCCTGCCGCAGCGCCGGACCGCACAATCGCTGCATGTTCCTGACCATACCCACGCTGCTGACTTGGGCGCGCATCGCAGCTATTCCGCTCATCGTAGGCGTCTATTACCTGCCTTGGGACATGGTCACCAAGAACCTGGTCTCCACCACACTGTTCGTGCTGTTTGCCGCCACCGACTGGCTGGACGGCTGGCTGGCCCGCAAGCTGAACCAGACTTCGGCCTTCGGTGCTTTCCTTGACCCCGTGGCCGACAAATTCCTCATTTGCGCCAGCTTGCTGGTGCTGCTGGAACAGGGTCGCGTCGACGCCGTGGTGGCGCTGATCATCATCGGCCGCGAGATCGCGATTTCGGCGCTGCGCGAATGGATGGCGCAGATCGGCGCGTCGCGCAGCGTGGCCGTGCACATGCTGGGCAAGCTAAAGACCGTTTCGCAGATGGTGGCCATCCCCTTTTTGCTGTTCGACGGCGTGGCCTTTGGGGTGCTGGACACGCGGCCATGGGGTACTGCGCTGATGTGGGTGGCCGCAGTCCTGACGGTGTGGTCGATGGTGTATTACCTGCAACGGGCCATCCCGGAAATCCGGGCCAAGGCGAAATGACGCAAGACCAGCAGCGGGCTGGCCTGCTGCGCGCCATGCCACTTGTTTTTGTGCTGATCTGGAGCACCGGTTTCATCGTCGCCAAGTACGGCCTGCCTTACGCGCCGCCGCTGAGTTTTCTGAGCATTCGCTACGCCCTGTCGCTATTGTGTTTTGTGGCCTGGATTGCGCTTGCGCGCGTGACCTGGCCGCAGAGCCGAAAGCAGTGGCTGCATCTGGGTGTGACCGGCATCCTGATTCACGCTGGCTACCTTGGCGGGGTCTGGTCGGCCATCAAGGGCGGTATGGGCTCGGGGCTGTCGGCGCTGATCGTCGGCCTGCAGCCGGTGCTGACGGCGCTGTGGGTCAGCGCCATGGCGACCGAACGGCGCATTACGCCCCGGCAGTGGCTGGGTTTGACGTTGGGCCTGGCCGGCCTGCTGCTGGTGGTGTGGCGCCGGCTGGGCGAGGGCGAGGTGACAGCGGCCAACCTGTTGCTTGCTCTGATGGCGCTGCTGTCCATCACCGCGGGCACGTTGTACCAAAAGCGCTTCGTCAAACCTTGTGACGTGCGCACCGCCAACACGGTGCAGCTGATGGCCGCATTTGCCGTCACCGCGCCGCTGGCGCTGTGGGAGCCGGGCCGTTTCGACATGCACCCCGAGCTGCTGGGCGCCATGGCTTGGTCGGTGCTCGTGCTGACGCTGGGCGGCAGTTCGCTGCTGTACCTGTTGATCCAGCGCGGCGCCGCCACGGCCGTGACCAGCCTGATGTACCTGGTGCCCCCTTGCACGGCCGTGCTGGCCTGGATTCTGTTCGGCGAACAATTCACCGCCCCTGTGTTGGGCGGACTGGCACTGACCGCGCTCGGCGTGTGGCTGGTCGTGCGCGCACCGGCAACTCAACCCAAGGAAAGACCATGACTCCCCATCGCATCGCCGTCATCGCTGGCGACGGCATCGGCACCGAGGTGATGCCCGAGGGCCTGCGCGTGCTGGATGCTGCCGCACGCCGCTTTGGCATCGCCCTGCAGGTCGACGAGTTCGACTTCGCCAACTGCGCTTACTGGGCGCGCACCGGGCAGATGATGCCGGCCGACTGGAAAGACCGCATCGGCGGCCACCACGCGATCCTCTTCGGCGCGGTAGGTTGGCCGGCCACCGTGCCCGACCATGTCTCGCTGTGGGGATCGCTGCTGAAGTTCAGGCGCGACTTCGACCAGTACGTCAACCTGCGCCCGGCGCGCCTGATAAGGGGCATCCGGTCGCCGCTGGTCAATCGGGAAGGGCAAGCGCTGAAGCCCGGCGAGATCGACATGTGGATCGTGCGCGAGAACACCGAAGGCGAGTACTCCAGCATCGGCGGGCGCATGTACGAGGGCACCGAGCGCGAGATCGTCATGCAGCAGACGGTGATGTCTCGCGTGGGCGTCGACCGAGTGCTGAAGTTCGCCTTCGAGCTCGCGCAGTCGCGGCCGCGCCGCAAGCTCACCTCGGCGACCAAGAGCAATGGCATCGCCATCACCATGCCGTATTGGGACGAACGCGTCGAGGCCATGGCCGCGGTCTACCCCGACGTGAGCGTGGACCGCTTCCACATCGACATCCTCACCGCCTTCTTCGTGCAGCGGCCGCAGCAGTTCGACGTGGTCGTGGCCAGCAACCTGTTTGGCGACATCCTGTCCGACCTGGGCCCGGCCTGCACCGGCACGATCGGCATCGCGCCTTCGGCCAACCTCAACCCCACGCGGCAGTGGCCCAGCCTGTTCGAACCGGTGCACGGCTCGGCGCCCGACATCGCCGGGCGCGGCGTGGCCAACCCCATCGGGCAGGCCTGGTCGGTGGCCATGATGCTGGACTTCCTGGGCCACCGCGACGCGCACGACGCCGTGCTGGCGGCCATCGAGGCCGTGCTGGCCGACCCCGCCGCGCCGCGCACGCCCGACCTGGGCGGCCGTGCCGGCACGGCCGATCTCGGCCGCGCGCTCGCGGCCATGGTGAGCACCGGTTGACAGGCCCGCGACGTGACGCTGGCCTGCCTGAATGCACGGGTTCGCGAGCCCGCGCTGTCAAGCGTGAAAGCACCCGGATCGTGGCCGGCGCAGACCCGCGAACACGGGGGGTTTGCCACTGATTGGGCCTAGAATCTCGCCTCCGCTTGACACCGTGAAAGCGCTGGGGCTCTAATCAATCGTGCCCGCGCAGCTTCACATCCCGAGGTGCCGAGCAGTCCGCAAGATTCGAATACCGATCCACCACGCGAGGGGGCAGTGAATTGAACAAGAGTGAACTGATCGAGGTCATCGCCAAACAGGCCGACATTTCCAAGGCCGCAGCCGGGCGTTCGCTCGAGGCCGTCATCGGTGCCGTCAAGACCACGCTGAAGAAGGGTGACAGCGTCACCATCACCGGCTTCGGGACCTTTGCCGTGACCAAGCGCAAGGCGCGCACCGGGCGCAACCCGCGCACCGGCGCGGCGATCAAGATCAAGGCCTCCAAGGTGCCGAAGTTCCGGCCCGGCAAGGGCTTGAAGGACGGCCTCAACGGCGTCAAGTGAACTGCCGGGGTGCTTAGCTCAGTCGGTAGAGCGGCGCCCTTACAAGGCGTAGGTCGGCGGTTCGAACCCGTCAGCACCCACCACCCCGTACACACACCCGCGCCGGGCTTGCTTGCGCGGGTGAATTTTCGACGATTGCTCGTTCACGCGGGCGCCAGGCTCTGAACCGATGTTCGAATTCTTTCGCACCCATTCCAGGCTCACTCTCGGCTTTCTGCTGTTGTTGATCATCCCGTCGTTCGTGTTCTTCGGAGTGGAGAACTACGCCCGGTCCACCGGCGGCGACAACGCTGCGGTAGCCAAGATCGACGGGCAGACCATCACACGCGCCGAGTGGATGCAGGTTCATCAGCGCTACGTCGAGCGCGTCCGGCGGCAGTCACCCACTCTGGACGTGAAGTTGCTCGACACGCCCGAAGCACGACGGGACACCCTCGACGGTCTCGTGCGCGAGCGCGTGCTCATGGCCGCGGCGCGAGACATGCACCTGACCCCCAGCGATGCCCGCTTGCAAAGGCTGTTCCAGGCCGACGAGCAGTACGCCGGCATCCGCAACCCCGACGGCACGGTGAACCGCGAGTTGCTCGCGATGCAGGGGCTGAGCTCGGAGTTGTTCGCAAAGCAGCTGCGGCAGGAACTGGCCATGCAGCAAGTGCTTTCGGGCGTGACCCAGACCGCGCTGGCCCCGGCGGCGATGGCCAGGATCTCGCTGGACGCCATGCTCGAGCGACGTGAGGTGCAGCTGCAGAGGTTCGACCCGGCCGCCTACCGCGCCCAGGTCAACCCCACCGATGCCGACATAGACGCCTTCTACAAAACCAACGAAGCGTTGTTCCGTGCCCCTGAGCAGGCCACCATCGAATACGTGGTGCTCGACCTGGCCAGTTTGGGTGCCGGCGTGGTGGTGCCGGAAGAGGACTTGCGTAAGTATTACACCGAGAACGCCAGTCGCTACACCGCTGCCGAAGAGCGTCGGGCCAGCCACATCCTTATCAAGGCAGAGGCCGGCGTGCCGGCTGCCGACAGGCAGAAGGCGCGGGAGCGCGCCGAGGCTTTGCTGGCCCAGGTGCGCAAGGCGCCAGCAAGTTTTGCGGAACTGGCGCGCAAGAATTCTGACGACCCGGGGTCGGCTGCCAAGGGTGGCGACCTCGAGTTCTTCGGCCGCGGCGCCATGGTGCAGGCCTTCGACAACGCAGTCTTTGCCATGAAGGCCGGCGAGATCAGCAACCTGGTCGAGACCGATTTCGGCTTCCACATCATCACGCTCACCGAAGTGCGCGGCGGCGCGAAGAAGCCTTACGAAGCCGTGCGCGCCGAGATCGAAGCCGAGGTGCGCAAATCGCTGGCGCAGAAGAAATATGTCGAGGTGGCCGAGCAGTTCACCAACACCGTCTTCGAACAGTCCGACAGCTTGCAACCGGTGATCGACAAGCTCAAGTTGAGCAAACTCTCGGCCGTGGTGCAGCGCAATCCGCTGCCTGGCGCCAGCGGCCCGCTGGCCTCGCCCAAGCTGCTCGAGGCCGTGTTCGGCAACGACGCCGTGCGCAACAAGCGCAACAGCGATGCGGTCGAGGTGGGCCCGAGCCAGTTGGTGTCGGCACGGGTGGTTCAACACACGCCTGCGCGCACGCTGCCGCTGGCCGAGGTGAAAGAAGCCGTGCGCATTGGCTTGATCCAGCAGCAGAGTGCCGCACTGGCGCGCAAGGAAGGCGAGGCCCGCAAGGAGGCTTTGGCCAAGGCGCCCGCAGAAACCTTGCCCGTGAGCCTGACCTTGTCGCGCACGCAAGCCCAGGGGGCGCCGCGCAGCGTCATAGACGCCGTGCTGCGCGCAGATTCCAGCAAGTTGCCGGTGGTGACGGGTGTGGACCTCGGCCCGCAGGGCTACGTGGTCTTGCGTGTGTCCAAGGTGATTCCGCGCGAGGTGCCGGCCGGCGGCGACGCGCCGCTGCAGGCCCAGTACACGCAGGCCTGGGCCGCCGCCGAGAGCCTGGCCTACCAGGAAGCCCTGAAGAAGCGCTTCAAGGCCGAGGTCAAGACGGCGGCGGTGGCCGAAGCAGCGTCCGCCGCAATGCGCTGATCGCGGACAGCCGCCAGGTTTTCCGCAGGTCTGGCCGCAGACGTTGTCGGCGATGTTGGCGGCGACTTGGCGCGCCTATAATTCGCGGGCCGGTGGTGGCTGTAGCTCAGTTGGTAGAGTCCCAGATTGTGATTCTGGTCGTCGTGGGTTCGAGTCCCATCAGCCACCCCACCCACTTCACTCCCCCCGTTTCGCACTGTCGCCAAGCCGTTTCAAACCCGCCAGGACATCGGCAGGTGGGCGAGATCGGCGGGGACGTCGATGTCGGGCAGGGTTTCCAGTTCCCTATGACGCAAGCCAGCCGCAGCCAGGTGCGCGCGGGTGGCGGCCATGACTTCTGCGGTGCTCCAGGCGACATCACGAAACAGGCTGGGCGCGGCGCGGCGCAAGCCCACCAGTGCGTAGCCGCCATCGAAGGCGGGCACGAACACGGCGTCGACATCGTTCAGGGCCTGCGCGGCGCGGTGAAGCACCCGAGCGTCTAGTGCCGGCGCGTCGGTGCCAGTCATGAGGACGCGATCGGCCAGCGGCCACCAGCGGTCGAACGCGCGCGACATGCGTTCGCCCAGGTCGCCTTCGCCCTGGTTCGACAACATCAGCCCAGGCTGCGCGCGGTGCGCTTGCAGCAGCGCGTGCTGTGCGTCGGGCGCGCAGCACAGATCCACCGGGCCCAGGTTGGCCTGCAGGGCGACGCCGACGGCGTGGTGCAGCAGTTTGTCGGCCAACTGGGCGGCGCGCACCGCGCCGATCGCCGGGATCAGCCTGGTCTTGGCGTAGCCCGGCACGGGGGCCTTGGCCATGACGATCACGGCGCAGGCTGCCTTCATCGGTACAGGCGCGCCAGTTTTTCAGCAGGCGCGCCGCGCCAGTATTGCCAACGCAGGCGCCACATTAGCACGATGGTGCGCCAGGCGCCGCGCTCGTCCCAGCGGCGGCCCGAGGTGCTCACGAGTTGCCTCAGGCAGGCGGGCGCATGGCCGCGCAGTCGCAGGCGGCGAGAGAGTTCGATGTCTTCCATCAAGGGCTGGTCCGGAAACCCGCCGACATCGTTGAACAGCCCGCGTCGAACAAAGATAGCCTGGTCGCCAGTGGCGATGCCCGTCCAGCGGGAGCGGCGGTTCATGAACGCGGCGACCACCGGCAGCATGCGGGCGCGGCCCTCGATGTGCACGTCGAAGCGGCCCCAGGCGGCGCGCGCGGCCAGCGCGCGGGCGATGGCGGCAGGCGCGTCCGCGGGCAGCGTGGTGTCCACGTGCAGGAACAGCAGCACCTCGTGCCGAGCTGCCGCGGCGCCCGCGTTCATCTGCCGCGCCCGGCCCGGCGGCGTGCACAGCACGGCGTCCGCCAGACCGGTGCAGCGGGCGCGGGTGCCGTCGGTGCTGCCACCGTCGCAGACGATGAGCTCGTGGCCGTCGCGGCGCAGCGGCGCCAACGCCAGTAGCGCAGCAGCCATGCGGGGTTCTTCATTCAGCACCGGAATCACGATGGAAAGGGTCGGTTTCATCGGGCTTGGCGACGGCGCGCTGGCAGGATGGTGCGCATTGTGGGTTGTTCGGAGCATGGCGCACGGCGCGCTGCGCCTGCCGAGCCGGGCCTTCACAATCGGTTCGAGATGGTCCGATGTCGCGGGCCCGGGAGCATTGATGAGCAGCTACTACGAATCCACGGACCTGGCCAAGTTCGGACAGATCGGCGAGCACGGCAAGGCATTGGCCGACGAGTTCTTCAAGTACTACGGCATGGTCACGGGTGCAGACGGTGCGCTGACGCGGCGCGAGAAGGCGCTGATCGCGCTGGCCATCTCGCACTCCGAGAAATGCCCTTACTGCATCGACGCCTACAGCACGGCGTGCCTGGAGGCCGGCGCCAACCCGGCGCAGATGATGGAGGCGGTGCATGTGGCTGCGGCCATGAAGGCGGGCATCACGCTGGTGCACGCCGTGCAGATGAAGAACCACCTCGACAAGCTGGTGCTGTAGGGCCCGGCGCGTGAACCGAAGCATCCCCTTGCGCGCTCTGGCGCCGGCACCGCCGGACGAGTTGCCGCGCCATGATTTCGACAACCTCTTGCAGGCCAGGGGCCTGGCGCTGCCGCCGCTGGGCATCACGACCCTGCAGGTCAACATTACCAAGATGTGCAATCAGGTCTGTCGCCACTGCCATGTCGACGCCTCGCCCAAGCGAACCGAGGCGCTGAGCCGAGAAGGTGTCGAACGCTGCGTGGAACTGTTGGCCGACTACCCCGAGATCCGCACCCTGGACATCACCGGCGGCGCGCCTGAACTGCACCCGGACTTCGAGTGGCTGGTCGCGCAGGCCCGGGTGTTGAACCGGCACGTGGTGGTGCGGCACAACCTGACGGTCACCTTCGACGGCCACCCGCTGACGGGCGCGTCGCTGGCCCACCTGCCCGATTTCTTTGCCCGCCACCGCTGCGAGGTGGTGTGCTCGCTGCCGTACTACCAGGAATTCTTCACCGACGCGCAGCGCGGCGATGGCGTCTTCGCCAAAAGCATCGCCGGGCTGCAGCGCTTAAACGCGCTGGGTTACGGCCGGGCCGGCAGCGGCCTGTCGTTGAACCTGGTCTACAACCCGGTGGGGCCGTACCTGCCGGCCGCCCAAGCCGTCCTGCAGGCCGATTACCAGCGCGAATTGATGACGCGCTTTGGCATCGAGTTCAACCAGCTCTACACCATCACCAATATGCCCATCAATCGTTTCAGGTTGCACTTGGAAAAGAGCGGGCAGTACACCGGCTACATGGACAAGCTGCTGGGCGCCTTCAATGCCGATGCTGCCGCTGGCGTGATGTGTCGCACGCTCGTCAGCGTGGGCCACGACGGGCGCCTGTACGACTGCGATTTCAATCAGATGCGGGACATGCCGGTGACGGGAGCGGGCGGCCGCGCGGCCACGATCTTCGACTTCGACTTTGCGGCCCTGATGCGCCGGCAGATCCGCTTCGCCAGCCACTGCCTGGGCTGCACGGCCGGCGCCGGGTCGTCCTGCGGCGGCGCCACGACCTGAGTCGAGCCGGTGGCCCGGCGCGGCCCGCGTCGGGCCGCGCTCAAGGTGGCCATCGAACGGCCGATAGAGCGGGTTGGATGACCGCGCCCAGCCACTCGATGTTGAAGAAGATCCCCGTTTCTCAGGTGCGCCTGGGCATGTTCCTGCAGGCCATGGAAGGTCCGTGGATGGACCACCCCTTCTGGAAGACCCGGTTCGTCATCGGCAGCATGGAAGAGCTCGAGCGCTTGCAGAAGAGCGTGGTCACCGAGTGCTGGATCGATGCCAGCAAGGGCCTGGACGTGCTGCACGCCCCGGCGACAGGCGCCGAGCCTGCCGCCCTGCCCAGGTCGCGGGCCACCGCGCACCCACCGACCCCGCGCAAGCAGCTGACGACGGCACCGGCGCCGGCGCCCGCGTCCGGTCCGCGCGCCTTCGACGACGAGCTGAAGGAAGCCGCGGCCATTTGCCACCGCGGCCGGTCTGCCGTGCTGTCGATGTTCAACGAGGCCCGCATGGGGCGCGCCATCGACCACCGGGGCTGCGTGGCGCTGGTCGAGGACATCAGTGCCTCGGTGCGGCGCAACCCCGGGGCCCTGGTCAGCCTGGCCCGGCTCAAGACGCAGGACGACTACAGCTACATGCATTCGGTGGCGGTGTGCGCGCTGATGGTGGCGCTGGCCCGCCAACTGGGCATGGACGAGGGCGCCTGCCGCGCTGCCGGGCTGGCGGGCCTGCTGCACGACGTGGGCAAGGCCTTGATGCCGCTGGCGGTGCTGAACAAGCCCGGCAAGCTGACCGACGCCGAGTACACGTTGATGCGCACCCACGCCGAGCGCGGCTACGAACTGCTGCTGCAGGGCGCGAACGCCTCGCCCGAGGCGCTGGACGTGGCGCTGCACCACCACGAACATTTCGACGGCAGCGGCTACCCGCATGGCCTGGTGGGCGAGGGCACGGGCCTGTACGCGCGCATGGGCGCGGTGTGCGATGTGTACGACGCCATCACCTCCAACCGCCCCTACAAGGAAGGCTGGGATCCGGCCGAGTCCATCGCGAAGATGGCCTCGTGGACGGGGCACTTCGACCCTCCCGTTTTCAACGCCTTCGTGCAGAGCCTGGGCATCTACCCGACGGGTTCACTGGTCCGCCTGGAGAGCGGCTTGCTGGCCGTGGTAGTGGAACAGGTGCCCGGCGCCATGTTGTCGCCCAAGTTGCGCGTCTTCTTCAACACGCGCAACCAGATGCCGGTGGCACCGCGCTTGCTCGACCTGTCTCGACCGGGCAGCGCCGATCGCATCGTCGGCCGCCAGAGCAACGCGGAGACGCAATTCACGCACCTGGATGCGCTGTGGGCCGAGCCCGCAGGCGTGAGGCGACCCGGGGGCTGAAGGGCGCCCGCTGCTTCAGGCCGTGGCGCGCCGGCGCACCGCTTCCAGGTAGGCCTGCCCGTCGGGCGGCAGGCCGCTGCGCTGGCTGGCCCAGATCATCTCGCCCAGGCACTCCATCACCTCGTGGTGGGCTGCGTGCATTGAGTTTCGCCGGCTGGCCAGCAGGTGCACTGCCTGGCGGATGCCCGTGGGCTGGTCGATGCCAATTTGCTCGTCGATCGACAAATGCATCGACAGGTGCAAAAAAGGATTGGTGCGGCCTTCTTCGACCGAATACACCGCTGCCAGCGCAGCGGCCTCGTCGGCCAGGTCGGCGTGATATTCAGGGTGCTCGGCGGTCCAGCGCGCGGCCATTGCCTGCATGGGTTCCAGCGGCAGCCCGCCCTGCTGGCGCGCGTGGCTGGCGCAGAAGAAACGCCGGACATCGAGTTGCGAGGGTTGAAACATCGCAGAATTGTGGCCCGCCCAACGCGAGCCGACTGCCACAGCCATGAATGTCACCACCGAAGAACTCTTCACCGACGCGCGCACCCAGAACGCCTACCTGCCCACACCCGTGCCCGACAGCCTGCTGCACGAGCTGTATGACCTGCTCAAGTGGGGCCCCACGTCGGCCAACTGCAGCCCGGCGCGCTTCGTGTTCGTGCGCAGCGCGCAGGCCAGGGACAAGCTGGCTGCCTGCATGGCCCCGGGCAACGCGCCCAAGGTGCTGCAAGCGCCCGTGACGGTGGTGGTGGGCATGGACATGAACTTCTACGAGCGGCTGCCGCAGTTGTTT
>ENA-OFCE01001703-OFCE01001703.1-metagenomes-genome-assembly--contig:-NODE-1703-length-10623-cov-2.642222_pt1 | contig 10623 bp, 10 predicted proteins | sample MGYA00153388_OFCE01 | MGnify analysis MGYA00153388
ATTTCTCAAATTTCTCTTTTTCAATATCAATGGAAGAAAAAAAATTACGATCTAATCCAACTAAACTATTTTTAAAGTTAACTCCCTTGCTATCAACAGTTGTAGTTTTGGGTAAAAGACCATTCTCAAAAAAAAGTGTTTTTATACCCATTTTTCTAGCAACAAATATAGCGGCCGCTAATGTAGGACGATTTCCATTCCAAACGCAGATCATATCGATCTGGTTATCTTTAAAATACTTCTGAAAATTATATATTTCTAAATATGCTTTTTTCTTAAGAAAATAGGAATTCATTAGAATTTTTCTACGAATACTTAGCCTTTTATAAATTGCTAACTGTTTATAAAAATATATAATATCATTCAATTCCTCATCATTCGGCAGCATTTCCTGAGATAATTCTACTTTAGAGAAGATTTCTTTTAATAGGAGTAAATCCTTACATTGTAAATGAAAAATCTTGTGATCTGATTCTAAGACGGTATCTATTTGGTGAAAATATTGGGATTGTGTATTATATAGTGAAATAAAAAGTATATTTTTTTTGCTCATAACATAATTCACCCTCTAGTTATAATTTATACTCATCAATTGAAATTAAAGACTCATTCAATAGCAATAGTACCAAAAGAGGGAGACCTTCTATGGCGCTATTAAAGACCATACTTTTTGAACTGTACTATCGATATCATAAATATTTTCTACATGAGCATACCCATCTGCAGCAATAGCCTCGCGCAAATCAGAATTTAGCAAATAATATTCAATCTTCTCTAATAAATCATCTACATCATTGTATATCGCTAAATGCTTTCCTATTTGGAAATATTGGCTTAGCTCTGCCTTATTATCAACAAGCGCAAAAGATTTTGTTCCTAATATTTCAAAAGTACGAGGATTAAGCCCATCATGCTCAGCAATATGAATGTTCAAACAAATTTTTGTTCGGCGGTAAAGTTGTGCTAAATCGTCTGGACTCACCTTGGTATTTACTGCATACAAATCCAGAGGAGCATTTTTTTGCCTAAATTGTGATTTTTTCCAAAAATGCTTTCCCCAATAATTTCCATATGTGATAAAAGTTCGATTATTGTTTAATGCATAGTTGGCCACTTCCTTCAATATCTCCAGCCGTTTTTTAGTAGTTTTTCCGACAAATGAAATGTCAATATCTCTAACTTGTTTATCTGGATAATAAATTGCTGGATCATAGCTACTCAATACATGATTGCAAGGTATCCGATATTTTTGAATAACATAATCTACGTCGAGGAGGTCATATGCTAAACATCTATCATAAAAAGAAATATTCTGCTCAAGCTGGGAATTACGCTTGAGCCCATCCAAAAGCCATAGTACAAGTTTTGCCCCGTTGCTTTTTAAGGTTTGTAAGGATCTTGAAGACATAATCATCCCATTGCATATTATGCATATATCAGGTTTAAACGCAGCACCAATCTTCAAAATATGATCATTCCATTCCCTGGCATGCATTTCATCTATATTTATAATCCCTAAGAAATTCAATTTCTTTTGCAGATAGTTGCAACCATCATAGGCATTACCATAACATTGAACATTTACAGTGATGTTGATTTTTTCTAAAGCCGCTGCAATACTTCTCACATAATTAAAATAATTGGGACCAATTAATAATACCTTCATAAACCTAAACCTCTCTTTAAGAAATGGAGTCAATACTTTTATTTTTAAGTATAGTATAGTTTTAGCCGATTGGTAAATCTTTTATAATGCATTATCTCCAAAACGAGTGACGATTCTTTACCACATTATAATATTACACGACATTCATTGGAATAAGGTTTTAATACCGAATAAAACAGTACTGTAATCTAATTAAAAGGTAATAACCATAACAAAAGACACAAAACTGCTAAGAAAAATACTTCTTAGCAGCTTTGTGTCTTTTCCAGAGTAACACTAGCCATTGTCCCTGACCATATCCTATCGCACTAATTGTGGCAGAGAAATTGTTCAATGAACTACTTCGTGCTACAATGATATGTAATCATTTTTACTTGTAACAGGGGGTTATGCATTGCAAGTTACGAATCTTTTATTAGTCGTCCCACGTTTAAATATCGGTGGCGCAGAGTCCTATGTTTATCAATTAGCAAAACACTTAAAGGCAATGGGCTATAGGATCTATGTTGCTTCTTGGGGAGGCTTATTAGCCAATCAATTATGCGATCTAGGAATTACACATTATAAAGTACCCATACGATTACACAAGGGATTCGCTGCTATGATGTTAGAAAAAATCATTCGCCGGCACAACATACAATTGGTACATGCTAACTCTGGAGCTGCCGGACAAGCTGCTGCTTTGGCATGTAAGCGGGTGAATATCCCTTGGGTATATACTGCGCATGGATGGTTAAACTTCAAAGAGCAGCAATCTGACATTGCCCAGGCACAGCGTATTATCTGTGTAAGCAACTATTTGAAGAATCGTTTTCTTACAGAAGGATATCTCGATCCAGAGAAGCTTGTTACGATATACAACGGAATTGACACCACTACGTATTCCCCAACACCTGAAAATTCGTCAAAAGGAACTTGGCTGCGAGATAAATGGGGGGTAACGAAGAGTGAATTCCTTTTAGGTATCGTTTCAAGAGTAGCTCGTCTAAATATGAAAGGACATATGGATTTATTAGATATACTGAAAAATTATGAAGAGACTCGTAATTGGAAATTGGTTATTATCGGGAAAGGAAAATACCTACCCATTTTAAAATATAGGGCTTGGAAATATGGCATATATGATCGTATTATTTTTGCCGGACATCATACTGACATGCCTGCAGCCCTAAGTGCGATTGACGTAATGGCATTTCCATCAAAACTCGAAACTTTTGGGTTAGCAGCAGCTGAAGCTATGGCAATGGAAAAACCTGTCGTTACTTATGCCGTTGGTGGTCTTCCTGAAGTAATCGATAACGGCTCGACAGGTTTTCTAGTAGAGAAGAATAATATCAAGGCTTTCTATGAAGCATTATGTCAAATATGTAACAACACTGATCTCAAAAAAAAATTCTCGTTAAATAGCCGCCAAAAAGTCATAGAAGCTTTTTCTTATCAACCAACAACTGATCGAATTAGCAAATTGTACAATACAATCGTACAAGATTATTAATTATGATGAATAATTTTCATTCAAAATTTGAGTATATAAAGCAATGACTTTATCTACCATCTGCTCATGATCAAATTCCTGCCAGACCTTTTGCCTCCCACGCTCACCAATTTGGATAGCCATCTTAGGGTCCCCTTGTAATTCGTTAATTCTAGCTGCTAAAGTAGCGATATCGCCTTTTGGAACTAAAAATCCAGTATCATAATTGCTAACTGCTTCGCAAATCCCTCCCACTGCATATGCCACAATTGGTTTCCCCATGACCATTGCTTCAAGTATCGAAAGAGGAAAGTTTTCTAAGCGAGATGGTAACGCCAACGCATCTGTCACTTCTAAAATTCGAGATACATCCGTTCGATGACCGCAAAATATTACACGTTCATTGAGCTTAAGCTGGTTCACTCTTTGTTCTAACGCTTGTAAACCAGCCCCCTTTCCAACAACCAATAGTTTCCAGGTTGGTGTAGTAGAGCCGTGTATCATTGCCTGTAATAGATCATCATGACCTTTACCATAAATATCTCCTATCCGGGCCACGATACCAACTACAAATTCATTATCACCAATATTCCATTGGGTACGCAATCGGTTGCGGTACCCTTGTGATGTAAATTTTGTTATATCAATACCGTTATGAATTACTTCCATATTGTGTTTTGGTATGTCCGTGTCACGTTCTAATTCAGCACGGGTAAAATTGCTAACACAAATAATCCGATTGGCTTTTTCCATCACGCGGTCTCGTCTGCGACGCCCAAATAATCCATGTGCTGTTATAATCCAAGGTATATGCATTCGCTTACTTGCTGGATAAACAGCACGACCAGCAGCACTAGAATTAGCATGAATTAAATCAATTTTCTCTTTTTTAATTACCCAAGTCAACATCCATGAAGCAAAAAAAGAACTAAACCTAATCGGAATACGATAGTGTTTAATACCTTGTTCATTTAATATTTTCACCATGGATCCTCCCCAGGATGCAACGATGATTTTATAACCTCGCTTCGTTAATGAAAGTGCTAAATCCAATACATAAGATTCAGCTCCACCAATGTCTAATTGAGGCACTACTATTAGAATCTTAGTTGCCATATCACTTTTCCTTAACCTCCTCTTCTGCTTTAGAGCAGCGCAGCCTATCACTACAAAAATAATGCCTCAATTCATCCCAATTCGTTGGTGTAAAAACCCCGGAGCCTTCGAATATTTTTTGTATTCGTGGTTGTATATCTGCTTGTCCATAGAGTTTATATGCCGCAATTGGTTTTATATCTTGAACTGCGAAACTATTGATGTACAACATCCCCGAGGAGGCAAAACTGATGACATATTTTATACTTATGATACAGTAATTCTGCCGGTTCTAGTGATTTTAAGATATCCATATTAGGATAAGTTTTTTTATACGTATTTAATTTATCTTCGTTTTCAGAATGGTGTGTTTTATAAATAAGGCGTAACTGAGATTGTTGTGCTATTTTATATACTTTTTCCAATACTTGCATCTCAGCCTTTATGGTAAATTTTCCTTGTTCAATAAATGGACTGCCAAGGAAGATAATACATGACTGCTGCATTAAAATCGGGATCTCTTCCATGTGAGCTGCAATAGATGGCAAGATGTGTTGAATATCTCTTCTTTCTAACGGCTTTACACATTTGGATTTTCTTCCTAATAATTCAGGTCTGTAAAGATAATCTGCCACATTCCCCGAACCATAACCGATGCCACTGAAATTATATCTCATACTTCCATGGATATTTCCAATATAACGAAAATACTGTATTCGAAGGTATTGCCATATCTTACTTAAGGCTTTTCGATCACGGCTATTATAGGAGAAGCTCCCTTCATCCAATAATGAATAGGTTGTACATCCAGCAAGCTCAACTATCATTTGGTTTTGGATTATTTTATCTGATCCCAAAAAGACTTGATTGATAGCACTGCTACTTTTAATACGTTCTTTCATATTTCTGATTTGCTCACGATAGCTGCTTTTTTTGTCATCCCGCTGCAGCCATTTTTCTACAATAAGTACTTTTTCCCAGGTTGAGGCATCTTTTAGTATATATTGTATCCCTGTACTGTATGGCCAATTTTCATATTCATTTGGTCTTAAAACCAGGAGATAATTCTGTGCCTCTTTCTCATAACTGTTAGCCACCATAAAAGCACTTAATAGTTGAAAAGGAGTATTAATGACAAATAAATTATTCATACTGTTCATTCTCCAAATTCAATGTTTTATTCCTAATACATTATCGATTGATTGTATCACCTGATCTGGTGTCAACCGCTGCATACAATCATATTGTATTTCATAATCACAGCGTGTAATTTTACACATTTGACATGGTGCATGATTAGCTCTCACTACAGTAGCATGACGAGGTGCCCAATAGGATGGATCCGTAGGACCATATAATGCAATCATAGGAATAACAGCTGTAGCAACAATATGCATAGGACCCGTACAAACTGTAATACAAGCATCCATTTGCTTAGCTAACGCTGCAAGTTCTCGCAGATTAAATCTTCCAGCTATATTCATTTTTTCACCCTTAATGCAATCAATATATTCAATATCTTTTTTTGCTCCTGTATATATGGGAACAATCCCCTTACTATTTAAATATTGATTTACTACACCAAAATGTTCAACGGGCCAATTTTTATTTTCAGCCACACCACGAGGAATAATTAAGATTTTTTTACTAACAGTATTATTAATTTCATTTATCCAATTATTTATTTTATTACTCTCCTGATCCATTACCCCACCAATGATAGGTACCATGTATTGATAATTATAATCTTTAAAAATATATTGCAGATACTCGGTATAACGTTGCACAGCCGAATCACTTTGCATTCTTTTGGGATTCAGCCAACGACGACCAAAAATAGATATGACTTTTCCTACATTACGCAGCTTGCAACCTGATTGCCATGCTAATAAACTTGATGTTAACCGTTCATCAACAATAATCGCATCTGTATATTTATTTTTTTTTATTTGTTCTATAATATCAGCTTTTGTGTCTTTTTGATATGCAAATACATCATCAATATAAGGATGATTTCTTAAAAGGTCAGCTGACTTAGGCGCTACTACAAAACCCACACGCGCATTAGGCAGATACTGTTTGATGGCTTGTGCCAATGGTGTTGTTAGTACAGTATCGCCAATCCCTAAGCGATTTACGACCAAAATATTCTTCATAACTAGTTTTACTCCTTAAGCTATCTCAGTGTCTTCCCTCTAATTTTACCATCCCAAGAATCAATTTATTTCTCTAGATGTATGCTTCTGATTCAGACTCGTAAATACAGAATAATATTTTTCACCCATTTGCCTAACACTTAACAGCTCGCCAATAAACTGGGCAATCTCTCTTTTTTGGCTAAAACTAACCTGCAATGCTTTGCCAATTTCCGCTGCTAATGCTTTTGGCGTGACAGAAAATTGCTTTCCATCAAAATTAACTTCTACTGCATCAGCAATATTTTCCACTGTAACAGCGCCAAAAAATTGCTCACAATTGCGGATTGCCACTATGGGTTTTTCACATGCCATTGCTTCAATAGCAACCCTTCCTTCACCTACTACTACGTCAGCAGCATTATACCAACAAGAGATGTCATCCGTAAAATCTTTAATTTCAATGGAGTTCATATATTTTTCATTCCACTTTTTTGCTTTCCGATTCAACTCTTCTCGTAATGGTCCCTCGCCTATAATAATCAGCTTTACATCTGGATCTTGCTGCAAGACATGCTCCATACTATCAATTAATACTAGCGACACAGCTCCTTTAATGCTGCTTAAACGGCTTACGTGTAGAATCATTTTACTATCTTGTGAAAGTCCCAAACGATTTCGAGCTATTCTTTGATCCTGAGGAACAAATTTTGTAAAATCTATACCATTATTAATAAAGTTGATTTGATTATATTGAAAAGCAAATTTATTGACTAATATCTCTGTCAAGCTTTTACTTACGACAATCATTTTTGAAAACATATTAGCGTAGCTTTTCTTTATAAAGGCTCGATGCCAAGGATCATGCATAGTTACGACAAAGGGGATACCTGTAAACTTATTTAAAAAATATGCCCAGATTCCAGCGGTTCTTTGCTGAGCGCTAACAACTTCAATTTTCTTATCTTTGATAATACCAGCCAATTTGTATAAATCCATTATCCACTGAAAAACATTAATTCCCCGTGCTTGCACTTCTACTATTTCTACATTCGAAAACTCTTGCCTGATCTTTTGCAGTTTTTCAGCATTGCTGCCCCGATTTACTGCAAGGATGATCGTATGCTCTGATAAAGCTTTTATGAGAGCTTCCACATGGGTTTCAGCACCACCTACTCGCCATGGTTGGGAAAACAAAATTAAAATGTTCAATGTATTAGCTCCCTACCTTCATCTTATTTCCAATCGCTTCATACACCACATCGGCATGTACTGTTTCAAGGCACATTGGCGTGTTTGTACATTGCCGCTTCCAACAACAGATACAAGGTACAACGGGTGTTAAAATACTATGATTTTCTCCATAAGGTCCATTGCGTTTAGGGTCAGTAGGTCCAAATATCGTCACAATTTTTGCACCTACTGCTACTGCCAAATGCATAGGCCCCGTATCACCACCCACAAAGGTCTGTGATTTTTTTATGATATAGGCCAATTGCTTCAGAGAAGTTTTGCCTGTAAGGTCAATAGGTGGTATTTTTGTGTTGGCAATGATTTCTTCTGCTAATCGTTTATCATTCGGTCCACCAATTATTACTGGAACTATGTTGGTATCATAGAGCTGATCTGCCAACTTGGCAAAGTGAGTTGTTGGCCAGCACTTGGACGGCCAATTGGTGCCTGGAGCAAGGACCACGTAGGGATTTTCTAGTCTTAATCCTGCATGATTAGCTATCGCCTCTGCTTTTTGGGCTTCTACTTCTGTGATGTTCATAGGAAATTGAACTTGATCGATTTTACATCCAAGATGCTGTGCGACATCTAGATATCGGTCTACAACATGACCATTTTCATGTTTTCCACAAATTCGCTGACCGATTTTGTCACTTAACTCTCGTGCATTGCAATACACTAAGCGCTTGGGTGCGCCACTTAAATAGGAGATGGTTGCACTCTTGAATAGTCCTTGCAGGTCAATGGCTAGGTCGAAATGATGGGATTTGAGTAGTTTTGACAATCTATAGCCATTTGATAGTAAACCCGTCAGGGATTTAAATTTGGGTTTATCGAAGATGATAATTTCATCTATATCAGGATTATTAGTTAAAAGATCATAGGCTGGCTTCTCCACTACCCATGTAATGCGAGCATCAGGGTAGGTCTGCTTCAAAGCACGAGCCACAGGCAAAGCATGAATGACATCACCAATGGCACTGAGTTTTACAATAAGAATGTTTTTATATGTCATGTAAATACCTCGGATTAAAAAGATTTGAACCACAAAGGCGCAAAGGACACAAAGGGTTACGTTAATATTATACGTTTGATTCCATTACGCAAAGAAGTTACGTTAAAATTAATTAATAGTCCCAATTGTAAGCCAGAGATTTTCAGGTAAGATAATAATTGGGCATTGTGTATAGGCATCAGATTCTCCACAGCTTTTAATTCAATAATCAAAACTTTATCTATTAATAAATCTAATCTACCTTCTCCAATTAAATGTCCCTTATAATTTATTGCAAGTATTTTCTGACTCTCAAAGGGGATTTGACGCAAGGTTAATTCTCTGCATAAAGCGTCTTCATACACGCTTTCAAGGTAACCTGGCCCAAGAATACTATGGACTTCAAGTGCTCCCAATGGTTTTATTAGCTAAAGCTTCTATCTTTTCATCTAAAATACCATGCACTTTAGTCCCCCCTTAGTGTTGTGCGCTAGCACAATTGTGCCTTTGTGGTTCAATTAATTTTCGGTTATTTTTTTTATTATATTACTTGATGATTTACCGATTACTTCGGGGATGAGGATGGTTTGGCCGCCGTACTGGGAGACGGTGGAGGATTCGGGGAGGTCTTTGATGTTGTAGTCGCCGCCTTTGACGTAGATGGAGGGTTTGATTTTAGTTATTAGGTCTTCTGCTGTAGATTCTTCAAAAATCACTACATAGTCAATAGCAGAAAGAGCCGATAGGACTTCGGCTCGGTCATCTTGGGTGTTGATTGGGCGGGTTGGACCTTTGAGAATACGTACAGATTGGTCACTATTAAGACCTAGTATCAAACAGTCTCCCAATTCTCTGGCCGCTTTAAGATATCGAACATGCCCCACATGGAGAATGTCAAAACAGCCGTTGGTAAACACAATTGTTTTCCCATCGGCTTTTAGTTGTTTAGCTATATTCTTTATTTGGTTAGAATCTACTATTTTCATATTGCACCTGCTTTTAAAAATATCAAAAGAATTTGAACCACAAAGGCGCAAAGGACACTAAGGATTTTATTTCTTTGGGGTACTCCTTTGCGTGCCGCATCAGCGGCATTGTGCCTTTGTGGTTCATAAAATCTTATCTTTTTCACTCGAAATGTTCGCCGATGGCTTGGCGGAGCTCTTGTGGGGTCGTGGTTGCTGTGCCTGGTTTTTTTACTACGATACCTGCTGCAAAGTTGGACAAGCGGGCTGCATCTTCATAGGATGCTCCTGCGGCTAAAGCCAGAATCATGGTTGCCACGACTGTATCCCCTGCACCAGTGACGTCATATACTTCACTTTTATTGGTCACAGGAATGTGCGTAACGGTACCTGTTTTTTCAAACAAAGTCATACCATCCGGTCCACGGCTAATTAAAACTGCCTCGGCATCTAACTTTTCTAGGATTGTCTTACCAGCTGACAGCAGTGTGACTTCATCTATAATCTCATATCCTACTGCCGCAGCTGCCTCTGATTCATTTTGTTTTACAACGCCAATCCCACTATATTCCATTATATTATACCTTGAATCGACAATACAAGGGATATCATTCTTTCGGCAAGTTTGAATGACATAATGCAAAATGTCTGGCGTAACAGTGTGGCTGCCATAATCACTTAGCACTACGCCATGCATATCAGCAATATGGGCAGTAATATATGATTTTACAGCTTCCTCAATTTGAGCGTTTAATGCTTCTTTCTTCTCTTTATCAATACGTACAATCTGCTGACGCACAGTTGCTTGTCCGCCTGCCATAACGCGAGTTTTTGTAATTGTAGGACGACTAGTATCGATTATTAAACCAGTCGTATTTGCCTCTTTACTAGACAAAATCCGTGCTAATTCTTGTCCGGCATAATCTTGCCCTACTACGCCTACAGCAAACACATTACCACTTAATGTAGTTGCATTGTGTACAACATTTGAAGCGCCACCAGGGACCACTTTCTCTTCTGCATGTTCAAGGATCAATACTGGTGCTTCTCGAGAGATACGA
>ENA-OFCE01001704-OFCE01001704.1-metagenomes-genome-assembly--contig:-NODE-1704-length-10618-cov-2.928524_pt1 | contig 10618 bp, 10 predicted proteins | sample MGYA00153388_OFCE01 | MGnify analysis MGYA00153388
CCTTGGTGATAGGTTCTTCGATTACCACCAAACCTTTCTGAATAGCAAAAGGACCGACACCTGAAGACATATTGCCACAATTACCTTCATAATCTACAACCGCATCTTTAATTCCCACATAGCCAAAAGTGTAGTCCACATCTACGTTTTCCCGATTGGATCGTGCTATGAGCGCTACTTTACTTGTAAGAGGATCAGCGCCACCTATTCCGTTGATTTGCCTAGCATCTGGACTCCCATAAATAGCAAGAATAACCTTGTCTCGCAGTACCGGATCTTCCGGTAAGTCTTCCATCATCAAATAAGCACCTTTACTCGTTCCGCCGCGCATAATAACTGCGGGTATTTTTACATACTCCTCCATCTTTCTTTCCTCCTGTTTTCTGGTTCTACTCCTAATCAACTGGGAAAAAGTTTTACTCATTCCATCTATTTTTCCTGCTCTGCTATAACAAATCTATTCTTTTCATTTTGCAGTATAATTCAGCAATCCACCACAGAGAACAATTTCTCTCTGTCTTCTTGTAAGAATACAGTTTGTTTCAAACGCATACCCCTGAGTTACATTGCGCACCCAAACTTTATCTTGCATTATCGCCTGCTGCATATTATCAACAGCCAATTCGTCACCAGTCTGAATCCGTTCATAATCAGCATCATCAGCAAAAGTAAGCTGCAGAATACCAAAATTAGTTAAGTTTGCACCATGAATGCGCTCTACACTCTTGGCCAATAAAACCCGAACTCCCAAATACATAGGACATAAGGCAGCATGTTCTCGCGATGAACCTTGACCATAACTGAGACCTGCCACAATCACTGAAGCTAGGCCTTGCTCTTTGTTATGGGCACATTTAACTGCAAACTCAGGATCGACATGATAAAACACATAATTAGCATATTTAGGAACATTGGAACGATATTTTAAATACGGTCCCGCCGGCATAATATGGTCAGTAGTAATCTTATCCTCCACTTTAATGGTGACTTTTGCAGCAAGCTGCTCAGGCATAGGTGAATTTTTCGGTGGTTCACCTATATTGGGACCACGGAACACTGCCACGATCTGATCTTTGGAGGGCTGAATAACCATACTATCATCAATCTCATAGACCTCAGGCAAAACAATATTGGGATACTCTAAGCCCAAGACCTTGGGATCGGTAACCTTGCCGGTAAGAGCTGCTGCCACACATGTTTCGGGACTAACTAAATATACTTGACCGTCTTTAGTACCGCTCCTGCCTTCAAAATTACGATTATTACTCCGCAGTGACACGCCTTTAGTCTGAGGTGCTTGACCGCAGCCTACGCAAAAACCGCAGGTAGATTCTAAAATACGCGCCCCCGCAGCAATCATATCTTGTAGGGCACCATTTTGAGCAATCATGGATAACACTTGCTTACTGCCTGGAGCAATTCCGAAGCTCACCTTGGGATGAACTTTTCGCCCTTTTAGCATAGCAGCTACCATCATCAAGTCCCGATAGGAAGAATTGGTACAACTGCCCACCAAAACCTGCTGAACTTCCAGCCCGGCTACTTCCTTTACGGTCCGCACATTATCCGGTGAATGGGGACAGGCGATATTGGGCACAATTTCGGATAAATCGAGCTCAATGATCCTATCATATTCCGCATCTCTATCCGGCTGTAATTCCTGCCACTCCTCTTCTCTGGCTTGTGCTTTTAAAAATGCTCTGGTCATTTCATCACTAGGAAACAGAGAGGTCGTCACTCCAAGTTCTGCCCCCATATTCGTAATGGTAGCCCTTTCTGGAACTGTTAGACTTTCTAGTCCATCTCCTCCATACTCAATAACGGTTCCCACATTCCCTTTTGTCGTAAGAATCTTAAGTAATTCTAATATAATGTCCTTAGCCGCACACCAAGGCTTAAGCTTCCCTTTTAGATTTACTCGAAGGATTTTGGGATAAGTAAGATAGAAAGGTCCTCCCGCCATAGCTACTGCAACGTCCATACCACCAACTCCCATAGCAACCATACCTACTGCTCCACAGGTTGGCGTATGACTGTCAGAACCAATAAGCGTATCCCCTGGACGGCTAAAACGCTCCAAATGTACTTGATGGCATATTCCATTACCAGCTTTAGAATATTTAATACCATGTTTATCAGCAACAGTCTGCAGATACCGATGATCATCTGCATTTTCAAAACCATCTTGCAGCGTATTATGATCAACATAGGATACCGATTTAGTTGTAACCACAGGAACACCCATAGCCTCAAATTGAAGATAGGCCATAGTGCCTAAGGCATCCTGCGTAAGTGTTTGATCTATACGTATCCCTACTTCACTGCCTGGCTCCATAGTGCCCGACAGTAAGTGGGCGGATATAATTTTTTTAAACAAATTTTGTCCCATACAATATTACACTCCTTTTCTCTTTTCTCAATTCCACCCTAATTTACAATTACAAAGGCTTACGAATGACATCAATCGACGTACCATCCCGATATTCAACAACAGCAGCCACTTCATCACTTACCAGAATAGGATCAGGCTTACCAGCAAATTCATAAGCAATATCTCTTAACTCTTCTATATCCATTAAGGGAATATTAGCTTCCCTTAAGTTATCTCGTAAGTCTTTACGCCGAGGATTCACAGCCACGCCACGCTCAGTAACGATAATATCAACAGTCTCTCCAGGTGTACAAACGGTATGAACCTGATCAATGACCATTGGCAAACGGCCGCGTAACAATGGTGCTACCACTATAGACAGAGCAGCCCCCGCCGCCGTATCCTGATGCCCACCTACCGCCCCCATAATGACACCATTCGAGTCAGTGATTACGTTGACATTAAAGTCTACGTCCACTTCTGTAGCACTCAAAATAACCACATCAAGCTGATTCACAATTGGACCGCGGTTATGAGGATTGGCATAAAAAGAGGCTGACATCTCTTGATGATTAGCGTTTTTCTTCATCGATTGTATGGATGGAATATCAAAATCCTGTACATCATAGATAGCCTTTATTAAACCTTCATCCAACATTTCAATAAAGGGTGCTGTTACACCACCCAAACCGAAACTAGCGGTAATACCTTGCTGCTTCATTTTTTCTTTTAAAAATTGAGCTGCTGCTAAGGATGCTCCACCACTGCCTAACTGAATCGAATAGTCTTGTTTAAAATAACCAGAGTATTCGATAGCTGTGGTAGCATATTGAGCGATCAATAATTCTCTTGGATCTTTACTAATCCTAAGGGCACCTGATGCAATGCCTTTGGGATCACCAATTGCTTCCACAGGCACAATATAATCTACCTGGGTTTGAGGAATGCTAACGGGGTAGAGAGGGTATGGTACTAAATGATCGGTAATAGCAACAACTTTATCCGCATAAGCCGCATCTACCATTGCATAACCTAGAGAACCACAAGCTGATTTTCCTTCTACGCCATTCATATTGCCATACGTATCACAAGCTGGTGCTCCAAGGAAAGCCACATCGATGTGAAGTTCACCGCATTCAATAGCCCTTGCCCGTCCACCATGAGAACGAATAAGGGTCGTTTTTTTCATTTTACCGTTGGTCAAAAGTTTACCCAACTTCCCCCTGGCACCGCTAGTTTCAACAGCAGTTATGACTCCCTGCTCAATGTACGGAATAATTTCTTCATTGATATTATTTAATGAACTAGGAGCCAAAGTAAGATCTCTGATACCTTTTTTAGCAATAGCAGCAACTACCATGTTGAGAACATAATCTCCATTACGAAAATGATGGTGAAAAGAAATCGTCATACCATCTTTTAAGCCAGTTGCATCAATTGCTTGTTCGATTGACTTTAGGACTTTCTCTGAACGAGGTTTATTCAAAATAATGGTAGGACCTGTCAATCGACCAGCAGGTGTATACGCAAAAGGACCACTATAGGGTTTTATATTTTTTATTCCTGCTATATTTTCTGGTATTTCTCTACCTATTGCATTAATCACAAATTCGCCCTCCTATTGTTCCTACCCGCAGCATTCGCATATGCAAGGGTTCTTTCTGCCCTCTTTACAACAGGAACATCGATCATCTTACCGTTTAAAGATACTACGCCCGACTTACGATCCAGGGACTCTTTATATGCGGCAATGACTCTTTCAGCATGCTCTACTTCTTTTGTGGTAGGCATATAGATCTGGTGTACAATATTGATTTGCCGCGGATTCACTACAGATTTACCATCGAACCCCATTTCTTTGATGCGAGTGGTTTCAGCAATAAAATCCTCCTCATTACTCACATCACCAAACACCGTGTCAATGGCATGAATCCCTGCTTCCCGTGCTGCTAAGATCAATTGTCCCCTAGCTGAATGAAATTCTTTGCCATCTTTTGTCCGAGAAGTTTGCAAATCCGCTAAAAAGTCTTCTCCACCGATAGCAATTGCCACCATTCGTGGGCTCGCGGTAGCAATCTCATAGGCATTACGTACACCTTTTGCTGTTTCAATGGCTGCCATCATCTTTATACTACCGGAAGCGAATCCATGTTTTATTTCGGCAGCAGTAATGATAACATCTATTTCCTCAATATCAGCAGCTGTTTCCGCTTTAGGCAGGCGTATCAAGTCAGGTTTTACTGGCAAAATAGTTTCTAAATCTTTATATCCAAAAGGAGTACTAATATGGTTAATCCGCACCGCTACCTCACAAGGATATTTAATGGATTTCATAGCGTTATATACCAAATGGCGAGCAGCATCTTTCTCACTAATTGCTACTGAATCCTCTAAATCAAAGATAATGGTATCAGCACCATAAATACCAGCATTTATTAGCATTCCTGGATTATTGCCTGGTACAAACATCATTGTTCTGCGTAATTTCATCCTTGCACCTCCTCTCCTAATTTTGCCCTATCAATTGCTGTCATCATACGGGCTCGAATCGTACAATCCAATGCTCCTCTGTCATTTGCTGACACATGGGCATCCACAATTCCTTGTCCATTTAACACTTCCTGAATAACAATTTTTATTTGACTTCCATATTTTTGCAATACCGGGCTTATCAAATCAATCTTAATCCCGCTGCCGATTTCAGCAGGATTAAGAATAATTAAGATATCATTTGATTCAATTGTACCGGCTTGACTAGGCTGTATATTCATTAGCATAAGACACCTCCAGCTTTATTATAAAAACACCTAACAAATCAGGTATTTTCATTATCTTCTGAATCTTTTAATTTCAATAAAATTGTACTATAATGATTTTAATAAATCTAATATTGATATTTTATTAAAATCCATAAAAAAAATTTATGGACCGAAAGATAAGAGGTAATGACTATGGACAATAAAGATTGGCTAATGTTACGAACGATTTCCGAAGAAAAAAATATTACTAAGGCTGCTGAGAGACTCTATATTTCACAGCCTGCTCTTAGTTATCGGCTAAAGAATCTGGAAAAAGAATTCGGAGCGAAAATCGTATTACGCAATACTACAGGAGTTGTATTTACTCATCAAGGCGAGTATTTATTGAACTATGCGCTGAAGATGTTAACACAGTTAACATCAGCTAAAGAACACATTCAGAATATGGAAAACAAAATACAAGGAACACTGCGCATCGGGACTTCCGCAATCTTCGCCCATTATGAACTACCCGAGATATTAAAAGGATTCCTTGAATCCTATCCAGATGTGGATATCTCCTTAAAAACTGGTTTAAGTTCCCGAATAAATAAAATGTTACAAAAAGATGAATTTGCCGTAGCAATTTTACGTGGAGACCCTTTCTGGCCTGAAGAAAAACATATGCTGCAGGAAGAACATATTTGTCTTACTTCACGAAATGTGATCAAATTTCACGATCTGCCTCATCTACCGCGAATTAACTATGGAACAGACTCCTCTTTACGCGAAATGCTAGAAAATTGGTGGCTTGAAATCTTTCCCTGTCCTCCCAATATAACGATGGAAGTTGATAGTATGGATACCTGTCGGCAAATGGTCCTCCACGGTCTCGGCTGGGCAATCTTACCCTTCATTGGATTAAAAAAACATGACTCCCTTTACACCCAAGAGTTACATTGGCGTGACGGTACGCCAGTTTTGCGAAGAACATGGATGTTGTATCGAAACTCATCATTAGAACTATCTGCAGTACATGCTTTTGTAAATTATATAAAAACATATTATGACAGGAAAAAATCAGCTCAATTATAGTAAGATCTATCTGAGCTGATTTGAGATATAAAAATGGAGTTAAAAATAAGCCGCTCTAAGACCCTTTTTTCTAAAAGGGGGTACTTAGAGCGGCTTACTCTTTTATTCTCGCAATACATTAGGAAAAATCTCACTCGTCAGCAGTTTTCCCACAATAACCCCTAGCTGCAGCGTCAGGCGATCATAAGGGTCATCTAAACTCCTTCCAGTGATTTCCTCAATTTTTTTCAAACGATAATCAAGAGTATTACGGTGCACATACAGTCGTTTAGCTGTTCTTACAGCATTACAATTTTCTTCAAAATATACAAACAAGCTAGAAACCATATCCATGTGATGTTTACCATCATATGCATTAAGGGGTTCAATTACGTCCTGATAATACATTGCCAGTTTCTCAGGCTCAATCTCAAATAGCAGTTTATAGATTCCTAGTTGTTCATAAGCATATATAGACCGAGAAGCCTTATTTAATTTAGCAAAGCGCAGAACCTTAACGGCCTGGAGATAACCTTGTCTAGCAGCTTGCAAACTTTCAAATCTGCCGCCTAAACCAACAGTAACTCCTAAGCCTGGCATTTTAACTGCAAGTTTTTCCAATATCTGAGTTAAAATCCTAATGTTTTGATGTCCCCCTGTACTTTCATCCTCATAGGGCACTAAGAGAACAATATCATCTGCCCATAGCATTTGCAGAATTTTTCTGCCTTGTGCCGTCAAAACCTCATGGACAATTTGTTCAAAACGTACCTTAAGAGCTACTAAGGCTTTTTCGCCTCTTGCCTTTTGCGTCTGCAAAAATGAAGCCAAGCAGTCTGGACTTAAGATCGCTACCTGGTGAGGTTTTGCCAAGTCATAACCGTAATAAGCCGCCCGCTGAATTAATACTTCAGGGTTCTCCAGAGGACAAAGCAGCAGTTGCTCCAAAAAATCTTTTATGGAGCGCTGCTCTGTTTGCTTCATGACAATATGACCGCATATTTCCCGCGTTACCTCAATGAGTTTTACTTCCCAGGGAAGTTCAAAAATAGGAAAGTTCTCTTGGTCTGATAAATTGATAACCTCAACAGGGACCGCTTTGATATAAGGACCAATATTAATAATCAGCCCAGCCAGCTTCTTCTTTATAATTCCTTGCACTATCTCTTTGAGCTTATTTTCATCACCATTCAAGCCGATACCAGTGATAATCAGGAGTTCTCCGCCCTGCACCCAGGGAATCACGTCAGGCAGATCAATAAAATGGACCCAACGCACCAATCGATCCAAACCTGACTTTCCAGCCACAAGAGTAAGCTTGGTTAGAGAAGGTAAATTCATTATTTCCCGGCAGCTGATCATAACTGGCATCCTCCTATCAATTTGAAAACCTTCAATTTACTAAAATTTGAAAACGATTAATTTCTCTTCTGTCATTTCTTTCACTGCATACTGTGGACCTTCTCGACCAATACCACTTTCCTTAATGCCGCCATAAGGCATGTTATCCGTCCTGAAGGTCGCCCCATCATTGAAGATAACCCCGCCAGTTTCAATTTTCATAGCGCACAGTCTGGCAATCTCTAAGGAATTCGTAAATACACCTGCTTGCAGTCCATATATAGAAGCATTCACCAAATCAATGGCTTCCTCAATCTCATCATAAGGTACAATGGAAAAAACAGGTGCAAAGGCTTCCATACTCACAATATTCATACCATGCTGCACATCAGTTAAAATGGTAGGCTCAAACCAAGTTCCACGGCGTTTGCCGCCTGCAAGTACTCTCGCTCCTTGAGAGATCGCCTCATTTACCCATTCTTCTGCTCTGATTGCTTCTGCTTCACTGATCATGGGGCCAATGTCCGTAGCAGGATCAAATGGATTGCCCATAACTAATTGCTCTGTGTGTATTGCTGCCTCATCACAGAATTCTTTATAGGCACTGCGATGGACATACACTCTCTGGCAGGATATGCAAACTTGACCTGCATTCGCAAAGGCATGCTTGACACACAATCCTGCCGTCAGTTTAATATCCGCATCGTGATGAACAATATTTGCCGAGTTTGAACCTAACTCAAGAGCTACACGGCGAAACCCTGCATTTTGCAATAAAGTCTTCCCGACAGCAGGGCTGCCAGTAAAGCTGTAAAAACCAATTCGCTGTTCTTCGGTCAACAGTTTGCCAAGTTTGGCACCCGACCCTGTCAACAAATTGAGATAGCCATCAGGCAACCCTGCTTCTGCAAAAATTTCGCATAACAGCACTGCCGATAAAGGAGTCACGGTAGCGGGTTTGTACACCACTGAATTTCCAGCGGCGAGAGCCGGACCGATCTTATGACAGGCTAAATTAAGAGGAAAATTAAATGGTGTAATGGCACAAACAACCCCTACAGGAATCCGCATCGTAAAAGCCCATCGGTTATCGCAGCCGGGTGCTCCCTCCAACGGCACCATTTCACCAGTCATCCTCTTTGCTTCTTCAGCAGAAAGAATCAGTGTTTGTTCTGCCCGGGCCACTTCAGCCATTGCTTCTTTGATGGGTTTCCCCACTTCTTGTACAAGGAATTCTGCCATTTGTTTCTGCTTCTCCATGAGAATTCGGCTAGCTTTCATCAATATTTCATAACGCCGATATGGCTCTATATTTATTGTTTTAAATGCCTTTTCAGCAGCATCCACCGCGTCCTTTACTTCTGCCTCACCGGCCACGGAAATCAAGGCAACCTCACTGCCTGTTGCTTTACTCACGACACCAATCTTTTCATCTGTTACTTTCCATTCGCCATTAATAAATAAACCATATTCTTTCACCTTACTACCTCCTTGTCCACATTAGAAATTTGGAATTTTGCCACACTACAGAAACGGCGAAACCCTAGTTCTTTTTTGCAAGCAAAACACGTTGTCCTTTGCTCGTACAAAAGAGACTGAAAATCATGCTTCCTATACATGATCTTTCAGTCTCCATTGACTACCAATTCCTTGTAGGAATTATATTGTTTTTTTTAGAATAACAGACTCTTACAGGTCAGTCAACAGAAAGCCATTGTGAGATATTCATAGCAATATCAATTATTCTTGTGCATTTATCACAAGTCTAGACTCAATGCCTTTGATTTTCATTGCTCATTCTCCCTGCTCCACGTTATTCATCCCTACAGAACTAAGCTGTTTTTCACGCACCATACTAATCAGCTCTTTAATTAAATCTTTCGCTAAGGATGCGTTCATTAGATGATCCTGGGCATGAATTAATAATAAACTCATTTCTTGTTTTTCACCATTTGCTTCGGCTTGTAATAAATCAAATTGCATACTATGTGCTTTTTTTAGTTCCTGGGTAGCCTTACCAAGACGCGCTGATGCTTCTGTATGTTTCCCCTCGCGAGCTAACGCTAGAGCTTCAAAGCAATAACTGCGTGCATTGCCTGCATGTAGAATGATGGTAAATACAATTTGCTCTTTGTCCACATTACACCTCTCAAAATCCCGTTACTTCCTCATTATTCCAAAGGCTTGATCCAGGATTTTATTCCCGTCTACAAGTCCGTAATGCACCCCATCAATAATGGCATACCCTTTATTTTTTGACATCGCTAACGCATAAATATATTTTTCTTTATAACGAATTTGTGGCGCAACCAGCACTACATCGTAGTTGCTGATATATTTCTCTATTTCATCAACGGAGCAAGCGACAATCTTTAGATCTTGAATATTACGTTTCTCTCCCTCCATAAGCATTTTATCCACTAGGAGACCTGTCGACATGCCTGATGAACATACCAGTAAAATATTCATCTCGTCCTCCTTGTATTGCTTATTTTGCGTGCGCCTGCTTCTTCATCTGCGGCAAATCCACCTTAAAAAGCAATTTTACTCCTGGGGTAGCTGGGTATTCATTTGCTCAGCTCTGATTTGCTCTTGTTCTTCTTTCACCTTATTTTCATCCCATATTTTTAGGAAAGGATAATAAATAATACCGGAAATGATAAAATTTAATACTTGCAGTGCAGTTCCTTTCCAATCCCCCGTAACTAAGAAACCACTGACAAAGGCCGGGGTGGTCCAAGGCGCTAGGGCATAAGGCTTATCAACAAATCCTGAGGTCATAAATAAATAGGTTGTTATGATACATAGTAATGGAGCCACAATAAAAGGAATAATCATGATTGGATTCATTACAATTGGCATGCCAAAGATAATCGGTTCATTAATGTTGAAAACTCCTGGTAAAAGGGACGTTCTTCCCAATGCTCTTAATTGATTGGATTTTACTGTCGTAAACAATAATACTGCTAATGCAAGAGTGGTACCAGAACCACCAATTAAGATAAAGACATCAATAAATTGCTGGCAAATAATATTAGGAATCGCTTCTCCAGCCATTTTTGCCACCGCGTTTTGCTGTGTAAAGGCTAACCAG
>ENA-OFCE01001708-OFCE01001708.1-metagenomes-genome-assembly--contig:-NODE-1708-length-10575-cov-2.349525_pt1 | contig 10575 bp, 11 predicted proteins | sample MGYA00153388_OFCE01 | MGnify analysis MGYA00153388
AAGGGCCATTGATGAACAGGTGGCAGAATACTCGAGTTTTTTGACTCAAAAACGCTATAATCTTGGTCTTCGCTTTTGCGACTCATGAAGCTTCAACAATCGTGATTTGCAAATGGCCGCAAGTGTCTGCGAAAAGCCACGTGAATTGACCAGGAGAATCAAAATGGCAACAACCCAGGAAGTCATGCTGCAATACCAGCGCGCCAAAGGCGATACTGGTTCCCCCGAAGTGCAGGTCGCTTTGCTGACCTCGCGCATCAACGAATTGATGTCCCACTTCAAGATTCACGTCAAAGACCATCACGGTCGGCGTGGTCTGTTACGCATGGTCAGCAAGCGCCGCACCCTGCTTGATTACCTGAAGCGCACCAAGCTTGATACATACCGGTCACTGATCGACAAACTCGGTCTGCGTAAGTAAGCGTCTTCAACATTTGAAGTATTCGAAGAGCCCCACTGAATCCAGGTTCAGCGGGGCTTTTTCTTGTTCGCGATTTTGAGTGTCTGTTTTTTGTTCCGGCGTGGTGAAGTTTCATTAAAAGACAAGCGCCGGAAGCGTAATTTTGAACAACGAAGTAGTAAACGAAGTTATTGACCAGAAGAGGGAATTCCCAAATGAAAGCTATCAAAAAGTCATTTCCATACGGGCGTCATACAGTGACGCTCGAAACCGGCGAGATTGCCCGGCAGGCCGATGGCGCCGTGCTGGTATCGATGGACGATACGGTTGTACTCGTGACATGTGTTGCACGCACCGAAGTCAAGCAAGGCCAGGATTTTTTCCCGTTGACGGTGGATTATCAGGAAAAAGCATTCGCCGCCGGCAAGATTCCAGGCGGATTTTTTAAGCGCGAAGGCCGTCCCTCAGAGAAAGAAATTCTTACGTGCCGTCTGATTGATCGCCCATTGCGCCCGCTATTCCCGGACGGTTTTTACAACGAAGTGCAAATCATTGCCACCGTGTTGTCGTGCGATCCTGAGATCGATCCGGATATTCCTGCGATGATCGGCGCATCCGCCGCTGTGATGCTGTCAGGTTTACCATTCGAGGGCCCAATCGGCGCGGCGCGCGTTGGCTATATCGACGGCCAGTACATTCTCAATCCATCGAAGACCGAACTCGAAACCACGTCGCAAATGGATTTGGTTGTTGCCGGTACGGAAACCGCCGTGCTGATGGTGGAATCAGAGGCCTCAGAGTTGCCCGAAGATGTGATGCTCGGTGCCATTGTGTTCGGACACGAAGCCCAGCAAGCTGCCATCAACGCGATCCTTGAGCTCGCTGACGAAGCTGGCAAAGATCCGTGGGATTGGACTGCGCCGACACCACCACAAGCGTTGATCGACAAGATTAGCGAAATGGCTGCCAACGACGTTAACGAAGCGTTCCGCATCAAATCCAAGGGTACGCGCTCAAGCAAACTTGATGAGATCAAAAATCGTGTGGTGACGGCTCTTTGCACCGCCGAAGAAGACGCGCCAGACAAAAACACCGTGACCTCACTGTTGTTCAACATCGAAGCAAAAGTCGTGCGCAGCCAGATCCTCAATGGCGAACCACGCATCGATGGTCGTGATACGCGCACCGTTCGGCCGATTTCAATCCGTCAATCGGTATTGCCCCGTACCCATGGCTCGGCACTTTTCACGCGCGGTGAGACGCAAGCAATCGTTGTCGCAACACTCGGCACGCTGAAGGAATCGCAGCGGATCGACGCGTTGCAGGGCGAATACACTGATCGCTATATGTTCCATTACAACTTCCCACCGTATTCAACGGGTGAAACCGGTCGTGTTGGTACGCCCAAGCGCCGCGAAATTGGCCACGGTCGTCTTGCCAAACGCGCGTTGGTTGCCGTGCTGCCGTCAGAAGCCGAGTTCGGCTACTCCATGCGCGTGGTTTCCGAGATCACAGAGTCCAACGGTTCTTCGTCGATGGCGTCCGTCTGCGGTGGCTGTCTGGCGTTGATGGATGCGGGTGTGCCGATCAAGGCGCACGTTGCCGGTGTGGCGATGGGTTTAATCAAGGATGGCAACCGTTTCGCTGTGCTCACAGATATTCTTGGTGACGAAGATCATTTGGGCGACATGGATTTCAAAGTCGCCGGTACCGAAAAAGGTATCACAGCGTTGCAGATGGACATCAAGATCATGGGTATCACCAAAGAGATCATGGATGTCGCCCTGAAGCAAGCCAAAGACGGCCGCATGCACATCTTGGGCTTGATGAAACAAGCGGTTCCGGCGGCGCGTGGCGAGCTTTCGCAATTTGCGCCACAGATCATCAAGATGAAGATTAATCCGGACAAAATTCGTGAAGTCATTGGCAAGGGTGGCGCCGTCATTCAAGCGTTGACGCGTGAGACCGGAACCCAGATCGATATCGATGACGAAGGCAATATCAGCATCGCTTGTGTATCGAGCGAAGCCGGTGAAGCCGCGAAGAAGCGTATCGAAGACATCGTTGCCGAAGTCGAAATCGGCCGCGTTTATGAAGGTCCGGTGGTACGTCTACTGGACTTCGGTGCCATCGTCCAGTTGCTGCCGGGTAAAGATGGGCTGTTGCACATTTCCCAGATCGCCCACGAGCGCGTCAACGCCGTCGCTGACCACCTGAAAGAAGGCCAAATCGTTAAAGTAAAAGTGATGGAAGCCGATGACAAAGGTCGCGTGCGTCTGAGCATGAAGGCCCTGACCGAAGCGCCAGCGCGTGCGCCTCGTTCCGAGTCGCCAGCACCAGAGGGCGCGCCACCAGCGTAAGATTGCTGGCACGAAGTCGGTTGATGAAGCGGCCTTAATGGATCATTAAGGCCGCTTTGTTTTTAACTAAACTTGTTTTGCCCTTCATGTGCTTCACGCGTATAATTCGGCCTTCGCGTAGCACTCAGTCGGGGTGTAGCGCAGCCCGGTAGCGCGCCTGGTTTGGGACCAGGATGTCGTAGGTTCGAATCCTATCGCCCCGACCATATTTGTAAGCACACTGCGTCTACCAGTGCTTGAACTCACAACCAGCTCAGCCTTCAGTGTGACAACAGCACCTCCCACGTGCCCGTAGCTCATCTGGATAGAGCACCGGCCTTCTAAGCCGGGGGTAACAGGTTCGAGTCCTGTCGGGCGTACCAGCGATGCTGCACATATAGATCAACGGTGGGTGTAGCTCAGCGGTAGAGTCCTGGATTGTGATTCCAGTTGTCGTGGGTTCGAACCCCATCATCCACCCCAAATTAAAAAGACCGGCAGCGTGCCGGTCTTTTTTTTTGCCTGGTTTTCCGCGCTGAGCCACGTTGAAAGTCCAATCTCCAATATCGGCGGGCGTTTCCAGCCAAAAAGCTCTGTGAAGCCGCGACAGTATTGGCTCTAACTCATTCTTTCGTCTTCTGCTTCATCAACTGCTGTTGCTCGCGTTTCCAATCTTTTTCTTTCTCTGCATCGCGCTTGTCGTGCTGTTTCTTGCCCTTCGCCAAGCCGATTTCGAGCTTGATACGCCCACCCTTGTAATGCAGATTGAGTGGCACCAGCGTGTAGCCGCGCTGTTCCACGCGGCCGATCAATTTCTTGATTTCCTCTTCGTGCAGCAACAGTTTGCGCGTACGGACCGGATCCGGGTTGACGTGGGTGGACGCTTCGGGCAAAGCAGAGATGTGCGCGCCGATCAAATAAAACGCACCCTGTTTCAGGATGACGTACCCTTCCTTGATCTGTGCGCGGTTGGCGCGAATCGCTTTAACTTCCCAACCTTCGAGCACCAGTCCGGCCTCAAAACGCTCTTCGATGAAATAATCAAAAAACGCTTTTTTATTTTCAGCAATACTCATACATCGATTTTATCGCAGGCGCTGATGAACGGTGGCAGTCAGCTAAAATTCTACTTCCCACTCTCGGTCACAGCATGCCCCTTGTTCATAAATCCGCCCTGGTCCCGTATTCGAACGCGAAGATGTTCGCGCTTGTCGATGATGTCGAGCGATACCCCGAGTTTTTGCCTTGGTGTAGCGGTGCGCGGCTGCTTTCGCGCGACCCGTCAATAACGGTCGCCAAAATCGATATCAATTACCTCGGCATTCGACAATCGTTCACCACGGCAAACACCAAAACCGTCAATGAAAGCATGCAAATTCACCTGCGAGAAGGTCCGTTCAAAGAGCTGGATGGCGAGTGGCAATTTGTCGCGCTTGGCGGTGCCGGGTGCAAGGTCGCCCTGCGGCTCGAATATGCGTTCGACAATGCGGTACTCGAAACGGCGCTTGGACCAGTGTTTGGCGTGATCGCCAACACGATGATCGAGTGTTTTGTTGCCCGCGCAGACACGTTGTACGCCGACGTATGAACATTCGCATAACGCTTGCGGTTGCGATGCGCGAACGTCAGATTGAAACCGCAGCTGAAGTGCCAGCCGGAACAACCCTGCAGCAGTGCTCGATAATTTTCGTCGACAAAATTGCAGCGCTCAACGCAGATCTAACGGTCTCAACCGGTGTGTGGGGAAAAACTCGGCCCCCGCATTACGTCCTGCGCGAGGGTGACAGGATTGAATGGTATCGCCCACTGCGAGCTGATCCGAAACAAGCGCGGCGCTCGCGCGTCGATGCTACTGCTGCTGCCAAACGCGGTTAGAGCAGCATCAATTTCGCTATTTGCAGAAATCCGCCACCGCTTTACGCGCTTTTGTCAGTTCTGCCTGACGGGCTTCATCGTCGAGAATTTCCCTGGCTCCGGATTCCGACGTGCGCGTTATAGGACGGCCAGTTTCCAGGCTCTTTACGGCGATGTTGGCATCGCGGCAACTCGCGGCATTTGCAGCGACGTTTTGCTGGTCGGTTTCGATTTTTTTGGACTTTTCTGCATCGGCTGCCTTGCGTTTATCGAAGTCTTTGGCGCGGTCCTGCAGTGATTTTGCCGGCGCGCTCGCCTTGGCTGCAACAGGCGGGGAGGTGTCAATTTTCTTGGCCTCACTCTTGGTGGCATTCGCCGGTGGCGGCGTGTCGGTGTACTGCACTTTGCCGTCCTTATCTACCCATTTGTAGACTTGGGCTGCTACCGTCGCGGTCGCGAGCAGAATCGCTAAGGCGATGAACAGTTGGACGGGTGATTTCATTACTTTCTCCTCACTGCAAATTGTTGATGTTCTTGATGCTTGTTTAAATATGCGGCCGAATTCGGCAAATACCAACAATTACCACTTCACTGGTGCCTTGGATAATTGTGCAATCGATAATTCGCACAATAAAATCGCCTCTCGGGCGTGGCGAAGTGTCGCGGCGCTATCGAATTGTTTCGCGGAGGCCCGCGCACGGCTTAGTTCCTCGACCGCAGCTATCCAAAGCGCACGTTTAATGCGCGCTTCAATCACGCCTTGTTCAGCCGCTTGCAACGCGGAACCTGCTTCCGCCGTCAACACGACAGGCCTTTGCGAAATTACTTCGGGCACCGCCGTGATCGTTAATTTGGGCGCCTCTTGAACAGCGCACCCTGTTGCCAACCACGCCAACAGTAAAGGGGCGAAGAACGGCTTTGGCAAGCTAGAAAACAGCACGTCGCCATTCGAAAATTTAGAGAAAAATAGTTTTATCGTCAACGGGTTAGCCCAAAAACTTCGACTTGTTTCGCTAAGGTAGCCGCAAACTCTTCAAACGTCAACCGTAATTGCCCAAATTATATGGCGTTCGCCTGTCGAAAGGCGTCGCGTATAATGCTGCATTTGTCGGAGTCCGAAACGTGAAACTCGTTAAAAAAGCCCTGACCTTTGATGATGTTCTGCTGGTTCCCGCACACAGTCAGGTACATCCGCGCGATGTTTCGCTCGCCACCCAACTCACCAAGTCCATTCGTTTAAACCTGCCGTTGATTTCCGCGGCGATGGACACCGTTACCGAATCGCGTCTGGCCATCGCACTTGCCCAGGAAGGCGGCATCGGCATCGTCCACAAGAATTTATCTATCAAAGCGCAAGCCACCGAGGTGTCAAAGGTCAAGCGTTTTGAAAGCGGCGTGGTGAAAGACCCGCTGGTAGTGCCACCGACCATGTTGGTGCGAGATGTTATTCAGCTGCAACGCCAGCACGGTATTTCGGGTCTGCCGGTCGTGGAAGCGGGAAAAATCGTCGGTATCGTGACTAATCGCGATATCCGCTTTGAGACCAACCTCGATCAACCGATCAGCAATATCATGACGCCGCGCGATCGACTTGTGACCGTGAAGGAAGGCGCCACACTCGATCAGGCCCAGGCACTGATACACAAGCACCGCCTTGAAAGATTGCTGGTCGTGAAAGATACATTCGAGTTAGCGGGTTTGATTACGGTAAAGGATATTCAGAAAGCGAAAGACCATCCTGACGCGTGTAAAGACGACCTCGGGCGTTTAAGGGTTGGCGCCGGCATAGGCGTCGGTGGAGACAATCTCGAGCGGGCCAGCGCGCTTATCGAAGCCGGGGTGGATTGCATTGTGGTGGATAGCTCGCACGGCCACGCGCAGGGCGTGCTCGATATGGTGAGCGCAGTAAAGGCGAAGTACCCGAACGTGCAGGTGATTGGCGGTAACGTCGCCACTGCGGAAGGTGCCAGGGCGATGGCGGATCACGGTGCCGATTGCGTGAAGGTCGGCGTCGGCCCCGGCTCGATTTGCACTACGCGCATCGTCACCGGCGTGGGCATGCCGCAGATTACCGCCGTGGCAGACGCAGCAGGTGCGTTGGCAGGCTTGGGTATTCCTTGCATCGCCGACGGTGGCATCCGTTACTCGGGCGACGTTGCCAAGGCGATCGCGGCGGGTGCATCGGCGGTGATGATGGGCAGTATGTTTGCCGGTACCGATGAAGCCCCAGGTGAAATTGAATTGTTCCAGGGCCGTTCATACAAGAGTTACCGCGGCATGGGCTCTCTGGGCGCGATGCAAAAAGGCTCGAGTGATCGCTATTTTCAGGAAAATATCATTAACGCCGACAAGCTGGTACCGGAAGGCGTCGAAGGCCGCGTGCCATACAAGGGCCCAGTTACCACCATCATTCACCAGTTAATGGGCGGTGTCAGGGCGTCGATGGGCCTGGTCGGCTGTCCGACGGTTGAAGAATTCCGTACCAAAGCAACATTTGTGGAAATCACCGCGGCTGGCATGCGCGAGAGCCACGTGCATGACGTGCAGATGACGAAAGAAGCGCCGAACTATCGCGTCGATTAACCGGAAGCCGCTATGAATTTTTACGGTTCGACCGGGTACACGGTCGTCGCAACATTCCGGGGGCGCGTTTTTGAAAAGTAGAATCGCGTCGGGGGCGGCGACCGCATCCGATGCGCCACCATCCGCGCCCACCGCGAAACCGGTCGGTCTGAATTTCATCCTCATCTGCGTGTTCATCGATATGCTGGGTATCGGCCTTGCAATCCCGGTGTTACCGATTCTTGTCGGCGAATTTGTCGAGGGACGCGATCTTCAGGCCTACTGGTTCGGCATCCTCGTGACGGTCTTCGGGCTTTTGCAGTTTCTATGCATGCCGGTTCTGGGTGCAATGAGTGACAAAGTTGGCCGTCGGCCAGTGCTGCTGTTCTCGATGGTTGGCATGTTTTTTAACTTCCTTGCAACCGCGTGGGCGCCGACTTTATTAGCGTTGTTTATCGGGCGAGTGATCGGCGGCATGTCCTCGGCCAGCATGTCGGTGGCCAGTGCCTATGCTTCAGACGTATCGACGCCAGAAAATAGGGCCAAAAGCTTTGGCATGATCGGTGCCGCGTTCGGCATGGGCTTTATCTGCGGCCCGATGCTGGGCGGCTTGCTCGGCAGCATTGATCTGCGTTTGCCGTTCTATGTTGCAGCGGGTCTGTGTGCCGCCAATTTTGTCTTCGGCTATTTCTTCGTGCCGGAATCGTTACCGAAAGCCAGGCGAACTGCTTTTTCGCTGGCGCGGGCCAATCCATTTTCGTCTTTGGCGCGCCTCGCCAAACGGCCCGATATTCGTGGCCTCGTTGCGGTATTCGCACTCGTCACATTCGCGCAAGTCATGCTGCAAACCACGTGGGTGCTCTACACCAATTTTCGGTTCGGCTGGACCCCGCTTGAAAATGGCATCGCACTCTTTTGCGTGGGTCTTACTTCGGCGGTGGTGCAGGCCGGTTTGCTGGGTTGGCTCATAAAACGCTTTGGTGAAGTGAAGTTGTCGCTTCTGGGCCTCGCATCCGGCGCCATCGTTTACGTTCTGTATGGCCTCGCGACGCAGGGATGGATGATGTACGTCTTCATCCTTTGCAATCTGCTCGCGTTCGCCGCAGGTCCCGCATTACAGGCGATCGTCTCCAAAGCGACCGATCCACGCGAGCAGGGCGCCTTGATGGGCTCGCTTCAATCGTTGGGCAGTCTCGGTATCGTGATCGTACCGGTAATCGGCACTGGCATACTCGCCGAGGTCAGCCATTTCCCCGCCAATGACTGGCGAATCGGCGCCACTTTCTTCCTCAGCGCCATCATGCAGACGCTTGCGCTGTTTATCGCATGGCGCTATTTTGCGACCCATCGCGTCGCCTCTTCTACTACCGTGGCCTAAATATATGCAACGCCTGACCGACAAAATACTCATCCTCGATTTTGGTTCACAAGTCACCCAGCTTATCGCCCGCCGTGTGCGTGAGGCCGGCGTGTATTGCGAGCTACACCCTTTCGATATGGCCGAGGCCGATATTCGCGCATTTAAGCCGAAGGGAATTATTCTTTCCGGCAGTCATGCCTCGGTCATCGATGCGGACACGGCGCGTGCGCCGCAAATTGTCTTTGAGCTTGGCGTGCCGGTATTGGGCATCTGCTACGGAATGCAGACGATGGCCGCGCAATTAGGCGGCAAGGTCGAAAGCGGCCTCGTTCGCGAGTTCGGTTATGCAGAAGTGCGCGCACGTGGCCACTCGACGTTATTCAAAGGCATTCAGGATCGCACCAATGCAGCGGGTCACGGGTTGCTCGACGTGTGGATGTCGCACGGGGACAAAGTCGTAGCGCTGCCGCCGGGGTTTAAGGTCATCGCGTCCAACGATACAACCCCCTTGGCTGCGATGGCGGATGAGTCGAGACATTTTTATGCCGTGCAGTTTCACCCGGAAGTCACCCACACGCCGCAGGGCAGTGCGATCTACAAGCGTTTCGTCCACGACATTTGCGGTTGTGACGCGCATTGGAATATGCCGGAATATGCGCCGCAGGCGATTGCCAGCATTCGCGAACAGGTTGGCAAGGAAGAAGTGATTCTGGGCTTGAGCGGCGGCGTCGATTCGAGTGTTGCCGCAGCCCTGATTCATCAAGCCATTGGCGACCAGCTCACCTGCGTATTTGTCGATACGGGTCTGCTGCGTTTGAATGAAGGCAAGCAAGTGATGGAGATGTTCGGCGAGCATATGCACATGAAAATAATTCATGTCGATGCCGCTGACGAGTTTCTTGGGCAACTAAAAGGTGTGACGGATCCCGAGCAGAAACGCAAAATCATCGGCCGTGTATTCGTGGAAATTTTTCAGCGCGAGGCAGCCAAGCTGCCATCGGCGAAATGGCTTGCACAGGGGACAATTTATCCAGATGTGATCGAAAGCGCATCGGCGAAAACCAAGAAAGCCAACACGATCAAATCGCATCACAACGTTGGTGGTTTGCCCGAATCCCTGCACCTGAAGCTGCTGGAACCGCTACGCGAATTGTTCAAAGATGAAGTACGTAACCTCGGTGTGGCGTTAGGCTTGCCCCGCGAGATGGTGTTCCGTCACCCTTTTCCTGGCCCCGGCCTGGGCGTGCGAATTCTTGGTGAGGTGTCGCGAGAAGCGGCCGATCTTTTGCGGCGTGCAGACGCCATTTTTATTGAAGAGCTGCGCGCGACCAAGGATGCCGAGGGAACCAGCTGGTACGACAAAGTCGCGCAGGCTTTCGCGGTGTTTTTGCCGGTGAAAAGCGTAGGCGTGATGGGTGACGGTCGCACCTACGAGTATGTGGTTGCGCTACGCGCGGTTCAGACCACCGATTTCATGACGGCGCACTGGGCGGAGCTGCCCTACGCGTTGCTGGCAAAAGTCTCAAACCGTATCATCAACGAAGTGCGTGGATTTAATCGCGTCGTCTACGACGTCAGCGGGAAACCGCCGGCGACGATCGAGTGGGAGTAACGACATGGTGCACATCGAACGTTTCCGCAAACTTGCCATCAAGCGGGGTCTGACACCAGGCGGCTTGCTCGATGCGTCGCCTGCCGATTTTGATTTGCTGCTCTTGTCTCTTCGCCGCGCATTCGTGACCACGCGCGTCTACGCTGAGCGCGAAGTAAACGAACTGGTCGCCCAATGGTTGGCTTCTGTGGGCGCAATGCTCGACGTGGACCATGTCGAATTGCGCCGCTGGTTGGTGGATCTGGCCATACTCGTTCGCGATCCGTACGGACACGCTTATTCGGTTGCCGCAATGCCGGCGCGTCTGGTGACACTTGATGCTGATACGGTAAAACTAGATTTCAAGCGCGAATGTGCCGACGCCAACGCGCGCGAATCGCAGAAGCGCGCCGCGCGCAAAGCGGCCTGGCAACAATTTAAGAATAGTGTCTGAATGGCTGACCGCAAG
>ENA-OFCE01001710-OFCE01001710.1-metagenomes-genome-assembly--contig:-NODE-1710-length-10569-cov-11.782385_pt1 | contig 10569 bp, 2 predicted proteins | sample MGYA00153388_OFCE01 | MGnify analysis MGYA00153388
TCCGCGATTGCGAAGTGTATGGGAACACCGGCGATCCCGCGCAGGCCAACAGAGGCGCCGGCAGTGGCATCGTCGTCGGCTGCACCATCGGCGGATTGGTCGAGCGTTGTTATGCCCACCACAATGGCGGCTCATCCGGCACCACCTCGGGCGGAGGTCCGGTGGGTATCTGGACCTGGTCTTCCGAAGCGGTGACCATCCAACGCTGCCTGGTCCATGATCAGAAGACCACTCCGGGCGTGGAGGACGGCGGCGGCGTCGGCCTGACGGGCGATGGAGACCCGGCGGTAAAGCGCCACATAGGCGTCGCTCTCGCGCGTCAGCCGCACGCGGTAACGCCCCGTGCGCTCCAGCTCCTGTTTCATGCTGTCCAGATCCAGCGCCTCGACGGGCAGGTTGACGAAAGCCGTCACGCGGGCAGAGAGGCGGCGGTAAGCCTCCAGAAAGGCAACCCGGCGCTCTGCATCTGTGTCACCGACATCGGCAGGGTCAGGAATGCCCCAATGGGCCCTGAGCGGATGTCCTGGCCATACCGGGCAGCTTTCACCGGCTGCGGAATCACAGACAGTGATGATGAAATCCATCTGCGGGGCATCAGGGCCGTTGAATTCGGTCCAGCTTTTCGACCTGAAATGAGAGGTGTCGTATCCCAGCTCAGCCAGCAGGCCCAGCCCGGCCGGATTGGGAACACCCTTGGGCTGCGACCCGGCAGAGAAAGCCTTGAACCGGCCCCGGCCCTCCCGGTTGATCAATGCCTCCGCCAGAATGGACCGGGCCGAGTTGCCGGTGCAAACAAACAGTACGTGTTGGATCGTATCCGGCATAAAAACTCCCTCGGTTTAACAAGTAGAACATTCGACCGGCACCAGGCAGGGCTCGCCCTGGGCGTCGGGCTCGATCGGCAGGCAGGCCAGCAGGCGCCGGTTGCCGTCGAGGGCCAGCTTCGCCAGCCTCTTGGCGTTGTCGGCGTGGCCCAGCTCCGGCCTGGCGTTCTTGCGCTTGAGGCCGTGCGAGCCCACCACCCACAGGAAGCCGTCGGCCACGGCCATGCCTTCCAGATCGGCCTCTTCGTCCGCCGCGCCCGGCAGGTCCAGCAGATCGGCGAGCGGGAAGTCGCGCGCCTCGCCGAAGCGCAAGGCCTCGCGCCCCACCGGCGCGAGCCGGCGCAGGCGGTCCAGGCCGCAGGCCTCGTCGCCCGCAACCCAGAGCCAGTCGCCGGTAAAGGCCGCGCCCGACAGGTTGGATTGAACCAGGGAGCCGGGCGCGAATTCCAGGCGCACGGCATTAGCGGTTCGGGTGTTGGGCATCGGGTGTTTCTAAAAAAAAGGAGAGCTGTGTCGACACGCGATGCGCTATGACATGCGCGCAGGTCGCGTCCGCGAAGCGCCGGAGTGTGCGGCCCTGCGGATGTTCAGGTCGGTGCGCAGACGAACGTGAGCGGCGACGGCCGCGTCATCGAGGCAGCCGGATGCCGTCGCCGGCGATGTCGTCCAGGGCCGGAGGCGCCATGCCCGACTCGAGCACCAACCCCTTGATCAGTTCCGACTGCACGTTTTCCTTCGAGTACCCCGACTTCAGGACTTCCTCGACGAGCCGGCGCAACTCGCTGTAGGCCGCGTTCAAGGCCGTCTGCGTGATCGGTGCGCTGAGGCGCTGGCAACGCTCGCCGAGAAAGTTGTAGCAGACCGAACGTAGGCCGCGGCTGTAAAAGGGGGCAGGCGCGACCGGGCCGACGAGGTAGACCACGCCGCCAATCGCCGGCAGGACGTTGACGGTGTCCTGGCTCAGGCTCAAGGGCGTCAGGAACTGCACCTTCACCGGTCGAGCCGGCGTGCCGAAGGACCCCTCCTTGCCGTCGGTCAGCGCCTGCAGGCTGAGCACCCCCTTGTCGCGCACGACGATCGAGCCTTTCACGTCGTCGCGGTTGAAGCCCAAGCCGGTGAGCAGGTCGGTCTTCAAAATCACGTTTCGGCCGACGATGCCCGCCCCGCTCAGCAGCGGGAACAGCAAATTCACACCCGCGCTTTCGCCGATCTGCAGCGTCGGCGCACTCAGGCTGACGATTTCCAGGTTCGCGCCCGTGACCGAGACGCTGCCGCCGAAGAGATTGGCTCCTGCCAGAACCACATCCAGCGTTTCCTTGGCCGAGTTGTCAGGCAGGGTCGCCACGAAGCGCGAGTCGCCTGGCACCTTCAGTGAAGCGCTCTGGCCGATGTTGCCGGCGGCGGTCAGCGTGAAATTGCCGTGCTCTGCAGGCGTCGCGGCATTGCCGCTGCTCGGGGCCGTGGTCGGCGCAGTCGCGGCCGCGGGCGGGAACCGGGTACCGATGTTCGTCGCACCCAACATGACACCGGCGTTCTTGACCGTGATGGATGCGGAATCCCCCGCCGTGATCTGCATCGCCAGCAATCCCGGCCCGGCCAGGCGGGCGACTGCCACGACACCCAGCTCGACCTGGCCCAGCGTGATGTTGCCGGCGTCCAGGACCAGCGCACCGGTGACGATGCGCCCGGTCGGGGCCTGGGTGATGTCGTTGCCCGCGCCGGTGGCCGTCAACGCCACAGTGCCTGCGCCAGCGTTGACCAGGCCGTCGACCTTCAACCCCCCGCCCGTGGTGAGGGAAACCCCGCCCGCCACGACCGGGCCGGCGACGGTGAGCCCACCTGCGTCCAGCAGGCTCAGGCGACCCGACTCCAGGGCCGTGGCCCCGAGCTGCCGGAGCGCGTGGGGGGCCGTGTTCAGCGTCGCGTCTCCGCCTTCCGTGGCCAGCGTCAGCGTGTCGGCGCTGACCACGCCGGCGGCGCTGTGCGTGATCGCGTGCCCGGGGCCCTGGGTCGCCAGCGCGACCACCCCGGTGCCGGCGTCGACGGTGTTGTTCAATGCCAGCAGGCCGCCCGCGGTCAGACCCACGCCACCGGTCGCGACCACCGTGCCGGTCACCGTCAGGCCGCCGGCATTGCGCAACTTCAAGGCCCCGGCGCCCAGCGCCGTGGTGGTCAGCTGAGCCACCGCGTTGGCCGCGGTGTCCAGCGACACATCGGCGCCGGTGGTCGCCAGGCTCAGATTGGCGGCCGTGATCCTGCCCCGGGCGCTCTGCCCGATCGTGCTGCCCGCGCCGCCGCCCGTGCGCAGCGCCACCGTGCCCGTGCCCGCGTCGACGGTGTTGTTCAGCGCCAGCGCACCAGCGGTGTTCAGCGTCACCCCGCCGCTGGCTGCCACGGCACCGGTCACCGTCAGGGCGCCGGCACTGCTCAAACTCAACGCACCCGCGCCCAGGGCCGTCGGGCCCAGGCTGCCCACGGCGTTGAGCGCCGTGTCCAGCGACACCCCGGCGTCGACGGTCTTCAGCGAAAGCGATGCGGACTTGATCCCGCCCGCGGCGCCCTGGGTGATCGTGCCGGCCGCACCGCCGCGGGTGCTCAAGGCCACCGCGCCGGCAGCTGCATCGAGCGGGCCGGTCAACGTCAGTGCTCCGCCGGTGTCCAGCTTGATCCCGCCCGTGGCCGCGACCGGCCCGGTCACCGTCATGGGGCCGGCGTTCAGCAGGCTCAGTGCCCCGCGGCCGAGTGCCACCGTGCCCAGCCTGGTCAGCGCGCTGGCCGCCGCGTCCAGAATCGCGTGGCCGTCCTGCGTGCTCAAGGTGAGCGACTCGGCGGTGATCACACCGCCAGCGTTCTGCGTGATCGCACTGCCCGCGCCGCCCGCGATCAAGGCCACCGTGGTCGCTGCGGACAGCCCACCCGCACCGACAGCCACGCCGGCAGACCGGGAACTCATCGTCACCCTGCCGTTCGTGGCGCGCACCAGCCCGGCGCCGGTGTCCAAGGCCGCATCGGCGCGCAGGACGATGTCGTTCGACGCCGTCAATGCGCCACCCAGGTTGATCGTCTTGCCGGCCGCCGTGGCGTCGAGTGTCAGGTTGCCCGCGCCCACGCTGAGGTCGCCCGTGGTCGTGATGTCGCCGGTGACGTTGATGATCTCCAGCCCACCCTGCGCCGTGATGCCCGCTGCCGTCAGCACCGCGGCATCGGCCTTGAGCGCCAGCGCGCCCCGGCCCAGGTCGACCCCCTGCAGCCGTGTCACCCGGTTGGGCGCCTGGTTCAGCGTCGCATCGGCGTCGACCGCGGACAGGCTGAGCGTGCCGGCCGTGAGAACGCCGTTCGCGTCCTGGCTGATCTCCCGACCGGCACCCGTCGTCTTCAGCGTCACCGTGCCGGCGCCGCCCGCCGTGACAGGCTGGCGCAGCGTCAAGGCGCCGTTGTTCGCCTGCAGGCCAATGGCGCCGCCAGCCGCGGTGCGGATCGCGCCCGAGGTAATGAGCGCGCCGGTGTGGGTGACCGTGGCGCTGCCGTTCGCGGCGTTGTTGGTGATTCCCGTGACCGTCAGAAGCGCGGCCGTGTTGTTCAGCGCAATGTCGCCACGGGTTCTGTTGACGGCATTGAAGCTGCCCACTGTGTTTGCGCCGGTGAGCGTCTGGCCCAGCGCCGAGGTGGTCTGCAACAACCCGGCGGTCGAGACCTTGCCGTTGGCACCTTGCGTGATTGCGCCAGCGCTCGTCAGCGACACCGTGCCGGCGCCGCCGGCCGTCACCGCTTGGCCCAACGCCAGGCTGCCGTCGTTGGCCTGCAGGCTGATGGGGCCGTCGGCGGCAGTGCCGACCGCGCCGCTGGTGGTGATGGCGCCAGTGTTGGTGATGGTGATGGCGGCGCTGCCATTCGCAGCCGCGTTCGTGATCCCGGTGATGGCCAGCGAAGCGGCGGCGTTGCTCAGCACGATGTCGCCGCGGGTGCTGTTGCTGGCATTGAAGCTGCCCACGGTGTTGGCGCCGGTGAGCGTCTGGCCGAGCGCCGAGCTGGTCTGCAGCAACCCGCTGGTCGAGAAAACCCCGTTCGCGCCCTGCGTGATGGCGCCCGCCGAGTTGACGCTGATCTGCCCCGAGCCGCTGGCAACCACCCCGTCGATCGTGGTCGGGTTCCCTGCACCGGCGCTGGTGAGCGACACCGTGCCCGCGCCACCCACCGCGGTGCGGATCGCGCCCGAGATGGTGAGGGCGCCGGTGTGGGTGACCGTGGCGCTGCCGTTCACGGCGTTGTTGGTGATTCCCGTGACCGTCAGAAGCGCGGCCGCGTTGTTCAGCGCGATGTCGCCACGGGTGCTGTTGACGGCATTGAAGCTGCCCACGGTGTTCGCGCCGGTGAGCGTCTGGCCAGAACCGGACACCGTCGTCAACCGCGCGCCCTTGACGGCGCCGCCCGCAGTCTGCCTGATCGAGCCCAGCGGGGCGCTCAAGTTCAGCGCGCCGGTGCCGGCATCGACTGGCTGCGACATCGTCAAGTCGCCTGCCGAGGCCGTCAGCGTGACCGCCGCATCCCGGGTCCTCACGCCACTGACGAGTCCGACAGTTCCGATGTCGAACGTCCCGGCCTGGGTGTACGCGAACGGGTTGCCCGCGCCCGTGATGTCCGCCGCAATCGTGCGCAGGTTGCTGCGCGTCAGCAAGGGCGCGACCGTGGCCTGCACGCCCAACCCGCTGGCCGTGATCGTCGCGTTGGCGCCCTGCGTGATCGTGCCGGCCTGCGCCGACAGGACCACCCCGCCAAGGCCGGCGTCCACGTCGCCGCCCAGCACCAGGTCTTGGGTGGTCGTAAGCACGATCAAGCCCGCGCCTGCACTGCGCACTGCGCCGCGGGTGGTCAGCGCGCCCGCATTGGTGACGGCCACACCGCCGTTGGCGGCGCGGTTGTCGATGCCAGACAGCGTCAACGCAATCGCCGGAGGCGCCGTCGTGTTGTTCAGCACGATGTCGCCACGGGTGCTGTTGACGGCATTGAAGCTGCCCACGGCGTTCGCGCCGGTGAGCGCCTGGCCCAGCGCCGAAGTGGTCTGCAACAGCCCGGCGGTCGAGACCTTGCCGTTGGCACCTTGCGTGATCGCCCCGGCGCTCGTCAGCGACACCGTGCCGGCGCCGCCGGCCGTCACCGCCTGGCCCAACGCCAGGCTGCCGTCGTTGGCCTGCAGGCTGATGGGGCCGTCGGCGGCAGTGCCGACCGCGCCGCTGGTGGTGATGGCGCCAGTGTTGGTGATGGTGATGGCGGCGCTGCCATTCGCAGCCGCGTTCGTGATCCCGGTGATGGCCAGCGAAGCGGCGGCGTTGCTCAGCACGATGTCGCCGCGGGTGCTGTTGCTGGCATTGAAGCTGCCCACGGTGTTGGCGCCGGTGAGCGTCTGGCCGAGCGCCGAGCTGGTCTGCAGCAACCCGCTGGTCGAGAAAACCCCGTTCGCGCCCTGCGTGATGGCGCCCGCCGAGTTGACGCTGATCTGCCCCGAGCCGCTGGCAACCACCCCGTCGATCGTGGTCGGGTTCCCTGCACCGGCGCTGGTGAGCGACACCGTGCCCGCGCCACCCACCGCGGTGCGGATCGCGCCCGAGATGGTGAGGGCGCCGGTGTGGGTGACCGTGGCGCTGCCGTTCACGGCGTTGTTGGTGATTCCCGTGACCGTCAGCAGCGCGGCCGTGTTGTTCAGCGCGATGTCGCCGCTGCTGCTGTTTATGGCATTGAAGCTGCTCACCGTGTTGGCGCCTGTGAGCGCCTGGCCCGACCCGGACACCGTCGTCAGCAGCGCGCCCTTGACGGCGCCGCCCGCGGTCTGCCTGATCGAACTTTGCGCCGCGGACAGGTTGACCGCAGCCGCTCCCGCATCGACCGTCTGCGACATCGTCAGCTCGCCGACGGAAGCGGTGAGCGACACCGTGCCGCCGTTGGTCTTCACGCCGTCGATCCTGGCGCCCGTACCCTGGACGCTTCCCACGTCGAAAGTGCCGGCCTGCTCGAAAGCAAAGGTGTTGCCAAGCCCTGTGATGTTGGCTGCGATGGTCTTCAACGACCCGCTGGCCAACAACGACTGTGCAGCGACGGCTTCCACACCCAGGCTGTCGGCCGTGATCGTCCAGCCTGCGGCCTGCGTGATCGCGCCGTTCAGCGCCGACAACACGACCCCGCCCCTGCCGGCATCGAGGGGGCCGTTCAGGCTCAGGCCGCCCGGGCTGGTGAGTGTGATCAGCCCGGCCCCGGCCGTCCGCACCGGCCCGCCGATGGTCATGGCGCCGGCGTTCGTGACCGTGACGTTGCCATTGAGCGCGGCGTTGGTGATCCCGGTGACCAGGAGCGACGCCCCGGTGTTGATTAGGGTCACGTCTCCGCTGGTGCTGTTGCCAGCGCTGAAGCTGCCCACCGCGTTGGCGCCGCCCAGCAACTGGCCCGACCTGGACTCGGTGCTCAGGACCGCGCTCCTGACGGCTCCTCCGTCCGCTTGGCTGATCGAGCCCTGCGCGGCCCTGAGGGTGACCGCAGCAGCGCCGGCATCGACCGCTCGCGACATCGTCAGGTCACCCGAAGTCGCGCTCAACGTGATCGCGCCGCTTTGGGTGCTGACGCCGCTGATGGGGCCAACGGCGCCGACGGCGAACGTTCCGGCCTGTGTGAAGGCGAATGCGTTGGTGGCGCCGGTGATGCGCGCCGCAATCGTCGTCAGCGACCCGCTCGTCGTGAGCGCAGGCGCCGCGGTGGCCTGCACGCCGAGTTCCCTGGCCGTGATCGTCGTGCCCTGGGTCTGCGTGATCGTGCCGTTTGAGGATGTCAAGGCGACACTGCCGGCGCCCGCATCGAGGTCGCTGCTTAGTGTCAGGCTGCCTGTCGTCGTCAGTGCGATCAGCCCCGTTCCTGCCGTCCTCACTGCGCCGCTGACGGTCGTGTTGCCCGTGTTCGTGACCGTGACGCTGCCATTCGCGGCAGCGTTCGTGATCCCGGTGATGGCGAATTGCGCCGCCGTGTTGCTCAGTGCGATGTCGCCGCTGGTGCTGTTGCTGGCCCTGAAGCTGCCCACCGCGTTCGGACCTGCTAGTGCCTGGCCGGCCGCGGAGCCCGTCGTCAGCAGCGCGCCCTTGACGGCTCCGGCCTCGGTCTGCGTGATCGACTGCGTGATCGACCCCTGCGCTGCGGACAGGTTCACCACAGCCGCTCCCGCGTCGACCGTTTGCGACATCGTCAGGTTGCCGGAGGTCGCGGTCAGCGCGATCGTGCCCCCGTTCGTCTTCACTCCGCTGATCCTGGCGCCGGCGCCTTCCACGCTCCCCACATCGAAAGTGCCTGCCTGCGTGAACGCGAAGGGGTTGTTCGCACCCGTGATGTTGGCCGAGACAGTGCGCAGGGGCCCGTTCGTCACCAGCATCGGAGCGGCGAGTGCCTCGACCCCGAGCGCCCCCGCAGTGATCAGCCTGCCGACATCCTGCAGGATGGCACCCAGCGGCGCCGACAAGGCGACACCAGCCGCGCCGGCATCGAGGTTGTCCTTGAGGGCGAGGTTGCCTGTCATCGACTTCAGCGTGATGCCGCCGCTGGCCGCCACCGGTGCATTGACCGTCAGAGTGCTGCCATTGACAAGGCTCAGCGCGCCCGTGCCCAGGGAGGTCGCGCCCAGGCTGGAAACTGCGTTCGTCGGGGAACCCAACGACGCCTGGGCATCGGCGGTGGTCATCGCGAGTGAGCTTGCGGCGATCGCGCCGACCTGCACGATGCCACCCACCGTGGCCGTGACCGACAGCTTGCCACCGACGTTCGATGCAGCAAAGTTCAAGGTCTCAGCCTTTACCGCCACATCGGCCGCGCCCGTGGTGTTGAAGCCGACGCTGTGGGTGCCGAAGCGATTGACGTGCGCCGCCAGGTCGATGGCGCGGCCGGTCGTGGTGGTGGAGAAGCTCGACCCGCTGGCACCGGTCGTGATGACGCCGGTTTGCGTGATCGCGCCAACGGTCGCCACCGCCGTCAGTGCGCCACCCAGGGTGCTTGCGCCCAGAGCCAGTGCATCGGCAGTGACGGCAGCGTTGTTGGAGCCGCTGTTAAACAGCGCAACGCCACCCGCGAAGCTGTTCGCCTGCGTCAGCGTGATCGGCGCGGCACCGGCGTCCACTCGGGTCGCGGCGGCGACGCTCAGCGCGCCCGTCTGCGTCACCGCGCCATTGTCAGAGCGGGCGCCCAAGTCGCCAGCGACCGTGCCCTGCCCCAGGTTCAGCGCGCCGGTGCTGATGGCCGTCATGCTCCCGGTGTGGAGCAGGCCCAGCGTCAACGCGTTCTTGTCGGTCACCTGTGTGAGACCTCCGTTCAGCGCGACTGCCAGTCCAAAGTCGTTGCCCGCTTGCGTGAGCGTGATGGCACCGGTGCCGGCGTTGACCGTCGTCACGCCCACCACCGTCAGCGCACCCGATGTCTGGCTGATCGCACTGTTCGTGCTGCCCAGCGTGAGCGCGCCGCCGGCCGTCACGTTGCCGTTCAGGTTTAGCCCGCTGCTGCCGACCAGGCTGACCGCGCCGCCGCTCAGCGCACCGGCCGTGGTCAAGCTGCCCGCCACACTTCGCAAGTCAATCGCCCCAGTGCCGCTGTCGATGGCCTCGGCTGGCAACGTCAACGTCCCGGCAATCGCCGTCAATCCGGTGTTGGGGCCGAGGGTGGGCGCTGCCAGCGTCAACGTATTCGTGTCGCGCACGCTCACGCTGGCGCCGCCACCGGTGCTGCGCAACGTGACCGCGGCCTGGAAGTCATTGCCGGCGTTGGCCAGCGAGATGTCGGCGGTCGCCGCCAGCGTGCTGGCACCGGTGACGAGTACCTTGTCCGGCGCTGCTGTCTGGGTGATGCTGCCGCCGAGCGCGTCGACGTTCAGCGTGCCGGTTGTCGTGACATTGCCCAGCACGATCGCGTTGACGTCTTTCAAGCTGACGCTGGAGCCCACTGCGTTGACGGCTCCGGAAAAGTTGTTGCCTGCTTGAGCCAGGCTTATGGCACCGGTCCCGGCGTTGACCGTCGTCATGCCAGCCACCGACAGCACACCTGCGGTCTGGTTGATCGCGCTGTTCGTTGTGCCCAGAGACAGTGATCCGCCTGCCGTGAGGTTGTGGCCCAGGTTGAGCCCGCTGCTGCCGAACAGGTTGACCGTGCCGCCGCTCAGCGCGCCGGCCGTGGTGATGCTGCCACCCAAGCTTCGCAAGTCCATCGCGCCCGTGCCGGTGTTGATGGCCGCCACGGGCAGCGTCAGCGTTGTCCCTGCTATCGCCGTCAATGCGGTGTTCGCACCCAGCGTGGGCGTTGCCAGCATCAGCGCGTCGGTGTCGCGAATGCTTACGCTGGCGCCTGTGCTGCCAAGCGTGACCGCGGCCTGGAAGTCGTTGCCGGCATTGGCCAGCGTGATGTTGTCGGTGGCTGACAGCGTGCTGAGGCCTGTGACTCGTACCCTGTCCAGCGCTGCGGTTTGCGTGATGCTGCCGCCCAGCGCGGTGACACTTAGCGTGCCTGTGGCCGTGATGTCGCCCAGCACGATCGCGTCGGCGTCATGCAGACTGATGTTGAAGCCTGTGGCGTTGACCGCCCCAGCGAAGTTGTTGGCTGCTCGCGTCAGGGTGACGGCGCCCGTGCCGGCGCTGACACTCGTGACTCCCGTCACCGCCAATGCACCCGCGGTCTGGTTGATCGCGCTGTTGGTACTGCTCAGCGTCAGCGCCCCGCCGGCCGTGACGTTGTG
>ENA-OFCE01001711-OFCE01001711.1-metagenomes-genome-assembly--contig:-NODE-1711-length-10559-cov-13.248477_pt1 | contig 10559 bp, 6 predicted proteins | sample MGYA00153388_OFCE01 | MGnify analysis MGYA00153388
TAGGAGCGACTACGCTAGTCATAGCATTACTGACCGCTGTAGCACCGCAAATTCTTTTCAGGAAGTCATTGACCACAGCCCATTGATAATGATGAATGACGATTCGCTTAGCCTCGGCAAAGATGTCGCCCGGAAACTCAACCAGCAGCAGCAAATCAACGACAGCATTATGAAAGCGCAGCATCGCGTGGTGAAACTGTGAAATTATTATGTTCTCATCGTTGCGGGGATCACCAATGATGGCAGTCTGTGTCACCGACATACGCGGAACATCCCAATTTGTTTGCGTGACCATGGCTCCAACTCCACCCGGACCACCCGGACCACCCGGACCAGTATCTGTATTCGTACCCGTTTGAAACTTGATCGCAGTAGGAGGACCAGAGGAGGGAAACACATAAAGAAAGGGATCTAATCCTGGTCCACGTCCATAAACAGAATCCAGATCCAGCGCAGGGCTTCGCATGTTATTGATCGTAGTCGCGTCGGTCGCAACATCAAGAGATGAGGAGACATCTAGCGTGACGTCATGATCCACGAACTGACCAAAATAAGTGTAGCCAGCAGGTATTGTAGAGTCGGCAGCCTGATCGCGTCCGGGGTCTCCCATCAAATTGCCAAGCTGAGCAAGGAGCGCCTGGGTCGCAACATTGAATGGTAACTTAGTCGCTTTCCGGGTCGCTTCGACAGACATATAACCGAACCGATCAGTGCATGGAGATGTCACTGAGGGAAATGGAAACCAAGCTAACGCAAGTTTGGCACCATGAACACGTCGCGTTTCAGGCTTTAAGGCAGCTACGGATGCCTTGACCTCTGCCGATGACTCTTTCTTGGCTCCTGTATCAATACGGTTCGCACTCTTAAGAATATCTTCAATCGGCACTGTAAGCTCCAGCTCAAGATCATCAACGCGATTTTGTAGCTGATCTAATTCAATTGGCTTAGGATTGACAAAGCTTGCAGAAGCTGATGCCTGACTAAGGAAGTCTTTTAACTGTGGCGGAATATTTAATTGCCCTATAGTCTGTTCAACTTTTTTATTAGCATCCATGATTACTTCACCTGGTTTACGGGGGTTATTGAAGTTGGAATTTTAGTAATATAATTTTTTGTCTTACTAAAACTAAAACAATAGTATCATTTTATTTACTGAGCTGTCAGTAAATAAAAGTAAGATTATTTCCAATTGGGAATCTGGTATCAGTCTGTCTTGTGACCTCGTTGTCACCCCTTAAGGGCAAAAATAAGGGCAAAAACAGAAAAAGCCCCCCCGCCAAAATCGCCAAACCATAAACCATCACCGTCGCAATATCGAGCGATTTCGCTAGCCCAGTGCAAGACAACGCCGAAGACATTGACCTCGAATACCTCAGCGAAGACTTCCCGAAGTTATTGAACTCGATGAAAGGAGCCACCGATCGCATCAAAGGTATCAGCACCAGCCTGCGCACCTTCTCTCGGGCCGATACCGATAAAGGTGTTGGGAAAGGGACGGGACTGGGATTGGCGATCGCCCGTGTGGGCGATGGAGGACACTCAAGATGCCGTTTCCCTACCCCAAAATGGTCGGATGTAACCCCGGATTTGTAGGGACACGGCACTGCCGTCTCCTAATTTCGGGTAACGGGTAATATCGATCGATCGCCCAATTCGATTTAACCATCGCCCGATTCGATTTAACCATTGCCCAATTCGATGAAACCATCGCCCGTGTGGGCGATGGAGGACACGGCAGTGCCGTTTCCCTACCCCAAAATTATCCGATGTAACCCCGGATTTGTAGGGACACGGCACGTGCAGTCTCCGAATTTTGGGTAACGGGTAATATTGATCGATCGCCCAATTCGATTTAACGATCGCCCAATTCGATGCAACCATCGCCCCCCCGGGCGATGGAGGACACGGCAATGCCGTTTCCCTACCCCGAAAATTTCGGATATAACCCCAGATTTGTAGGGACACGGCACGTGCAGTCTCCGAATTTTAGGTAATCTGAATTCAGTAACAAAATCTTCCGTATTGATTGGGTTTGCTTTGTCTTTCGGAGGTGCGTGTATGTCCTAAAAGTGTGGAAATAATGACGCATCGATCGCCTTTTGGAAGATTTGGATGAGATATTGTGAGGTTTCCTTTTGCTTGTAGACTTGTCAGGCCGCATTCGTCTGTTTTGTTATAGACTGGGCAACCTCGGTAATTGAACATGGCTCGCCAGACTGTGCCATTTTCTTTTACTTCGTTTGTGTTCTCATTTACCTTGCGGAATGTTGTGTCCTTTGGATTTATCCGAATTTGATATTCTAGGCTTTTCCATTCGTTCGCTGGTACTTGGGCTGGGGAAATGTCTGATTTGTGAATTGCTAGCTGGATGTTTTCTTCTACTTGTTTGAAGCTGGCTTGCCATGAGGTTTTGTCGCGTTTGGCGTTGCTTTGGGCTACTTCCATTGCCCAGTAAGATCGATCGAGCGATTGCTTTACACGGTGGTTGTTGATGAACATTAGCCAGCTTGGGGCGGCGATGGCGCTGAATATGCCGATGAGTGTGAGGAGTATTAAAATTTCAAGGATCGTAAAACCGGCGTCCGATCTGCTCGATCGGCTTCTGGGCAGTTTATTGATTGACATTTGGATGCACCCCTAAATGTTTGGGTAGAAAAAAAGTTGTTGTAGCTGTTATCGATTGGGTTTATTTTAACTGCTGAATTTGGTATTTGTGTAGACGGTATTTACGGATATTTTGGGTGGTTGTTTGGTATCGATCGCACTCCGTATATGGGGAAACGATACTGCCCAAGGAGTGTCAACTTAAGGTCAAACCCAGTCAGAGAGTGTTGTTTGACTATTAAGGCCAGATCCCCCTAGCCCCCATGATAGTCGGGGGTGACAGGAGTCCGATCAAAGTCCCCCTTCCCCCTTGGGGGGGGCTAGGGGGGGGTGGGGATTTAGGGGGATCTAGACTTGGGATAAAACCCAGATTTCTCAAGGGTTTCAGCCTTAAGTTGACACTCCTTGGGTACTGGCGTCTCCTAATTTCGGGTAACGGCACTATCGTTTCCGCCTGTTTTAATTTAATTTTAAATATAAAATAATTAAATTAATATATCTTAGCAATTCTCCACTTAGGCCGAATTGATGTTAGAGATTACAAAATATCTAGGGAGCTACTGGACAACCCTCTTTTGTAGCAGAATTGTATTCTCCCTCAGCAGTTCTCATTCCTCCGATTAGAGTTTCCACGATCGCACATTGCTTACCACCGCCCTTAGCTGGAGAAACTGTGACAACAAAAGGTAATTTTGGATTGTTTGGATTGTTTAGATCGACTACACCGTTATAATTAAAAGTAAGTGATGTCGCAGCCGTACACGCACTAGCAGGAGGACAGCTAGCAGCAAAAAGTTGAATAGTCCCGGATTTAATTTCGCCTCCTCCGTTGAAAGTCACTACTTGTATTGGTTGTGGTTGTCCTGACGCATTGAGGTTTGCTGGAATGGTATCGATCGTAGCTGTTGGAGGGTCAGCTACCGGGTTAGCAGGCGGATTAGGATCGTACTTGAATGTAACTACTCGATCGCTCTTAGTTCGCTTTGCTTCGCTTTGTGCAAGTCGCAATGATTGGAAAACTCGATCGTTGACAGTGCGAACTCTTTGTCTGTTGATGAATGCCAGCCAGCTTGGAGCGGCGATCGAGCTTAGTATACCTAATACTAACACTGTCACCAGCACTTCTAGAAGGGTGAAACCTTTATCGCCCTTTCTGGATCTAGTGTTTGGGAAATTGGGGGTTGCTTTGGTGTGACAACTCTGCAAAACTTTTAATAATATTGGGATTTTCATGTTATTCTCCTGTTTTATCTGGTAGTGGCGCGATTCCGCAATGTGTTTCAGGCATCAGTTATTTTCCTCGCGCACCGAGACCTTGTACTTGCACACTTGCCGTTGGGAAAAATGCTGAACTGGTGGTTTTGAAATCAGCATCGTTGGCTTGAAGGCGGCGGAGGCTGTTTCCTCTGATTGTAACTCTGGCTATGTTTTTGGATGTATCAACACAAGCGTAGAAACTATTTACTTTGTTGTCCGGCGGTATTCTTAGCGTTGTTTCTGGGACAGGTATTGGCTTAACTCCTGTTGTATCGGTAGGATTTCCCAGAGCTGTCGTACATTCAGTGCTGATGACTGGTGGTCCTGGGCTGTGGTCGAGGTAATTAACCAATACTTGAGGATCTAGAAAAGTGGCTCCCGTAGTCGTCACATCTACTGTGGGATTACTAATGTTAAATTTTATATTAAAAGCTTCATCTGGTGCATGTTCCTTTGATTTAGTGTCAAGACTATAGTAAGGAAAAGCAGCATCTGTTGGTTTTGAGTAAGGGTTTTTCACTCCATCCCTAATTTCATAACGTGCAATACGGGTAGGGCAAGTAGCTGGAGATCCTGAAGGCTGACACCAAGTAGGGCTTGATGTAGTATCTTTTATTTGGTAGTAAGCAACTAATGATAGTACGTAAGTATCATTGCATTTCCCATCTTTAGGATCGCCACACTGGCTTGGTGTTTGTGCACTATTAGGAAGGGAATTAATAGGAACAGCGTTTTTAATCTGCTGCCGTTTCCAAAATACTAGGATTGGAGTACCAGTAGTATTTTGAGGAGGGGGGGGAAGTTGATTAGAAGGTTTAGTAATATCATTAATTCCAGCGTTATCGTAAATATAAATAGCTTGACTTAAATCTTGGGCGATGAAATCAACTGCGGCCTGAAGGTCTTGCTCGGTATTTGACTTGACTTGTTCCCTCCTGTCGGTATTCAGCATATCGACTACAAAACCGAGCATCGGCGTAATGATGAGAAATGCCATAATTGAGCCGACTAATAGCTCGACTAGAGTCATCCCCTTTTCTATTTGAGCTGACCCAGAGCGGTTTAGCTGGTGCTGACTTTTGAGAAGTAACCTGAGTAAAGTTTTCATTTTGACGGTTTCCTTTGTCAAATGGGGGGAGCGATTTTAAATTTAATAACGGGGACTGTGATTATTACTTACAGCCGCCATTGATGCCTTTGAGTCGAGCGCACAACGATTCATACGCGGAGGTCTCTCCTGTAGTACGGGGAATTTGTGTAGTCATTTCTACTACCGGCATGGTACGATCACCCAATCCCGAACCTACAATAGATTGCTTTCTTTCAGTGCTTGGATTCGTCTTCAAAGTCACGCCCGCAAAAGAATCGGCTCTGTAAACCCGCACCATTAACTCGTAGCCCGTTGTTGTTGGATCGGTCGTCGAATTAGCTGGATTTCGCCAAGCGCCTTGAACCACAAAGTCTTTGTTGCTACTAGACAAACACTTTTGATCGCCATCCATGTCAAGGCAGTACAAACTGTCGATGCCTCCTGTCGGAGCGGTCGCAGCCGACACGTTTGCGCTGGTGACGCTGCTGGGAAATCCTTTACCAACAGGGCCTGGTTTTGGACTCGCTATCGCCCCCGCTCTCAGAGCATCGATGTAAGTTCTCGCCGCCTGTGTGGCCAGTTCCGTCCGCCGCGCTTGGACGCGAGTCGCTACTGAGAAGGCCATCACAGGGGCGATCGCAATCATCAGCACCGAAACTACAATCATCGCTACCAATGACTCGATAATCGTGTAGCCACCATCTCGTGACTGGGATAAATTTTGCTGTTGTTGTCGCTTAGTCATAAATAGGACTCCAGTAATTGCGCGGCGGAAAGTTAGAGGGTTAAGCGGGGCATTTAGCTCGATCGGCAGTTGTGAGGGTTTGGGTAGCCGGCGTGGCGGCAGCGTTGTCCGTAACTCCGCACATCAAAGTTGTTACCCAATCGTCATTGCGAGGTACTTCCCGGAAATACTCGGCCGGCTCAGTCTTTCTGGGAGGAGTAGTGAACCTTTGGGTAAACAAGTCAGGTGGCTGAGATAGCTGACCTACATCAAAACCCCAATCCCGAGCTGGCGGTATGAAGAAGGGAATGAGAATACTATCAATTTTGTATCCGGGGTTATTCTTGCCAGCTATATCAACAATTTGAGGAGCTGTATAACTAACTGTAGGAGGAGGAGTCGCCGTTGCCGTTGGGGGCTCAAAAAGACTTTTTAGCTTCTTAGTATCATCTAGCCTCTGCGGAGAGGTTGCTGGCAAAATCGGCTGATAAGGCCCTGTGCTATAGGCGCTGCGGTTTAGTTGGACGAAAGAACCCTGAATGTTAGCCTTAATGTTTTGTGTGCCGTTATTCCAGCTCTCCAAGAAGCGGGGCAAGTTTTGCAAGCCACCGTTAAAGTCACCCGTAGTGCTGCCGAGAGCTTTGACGAGATTTCGTGAAGGAGTGTCCCCGGAGCCGATGATTAAATTAAATGTTGTCTCTGTGGCTCGTGTTATCCACCCCGTTCCTTTAACGGGGGCACCTTGCGGTGGCTCAGGTCCAGATCCTGTATCCAGTGCCACTGTTTGGAGCTGTAAGACTGGCATCAGCAGCGGCTGCTGGATGGTAGGAGTTGTTGTGGAAGTCGGCAACGGTTGATTATTCCAGTCATTGGCATTGTTGTTGAGTGCATAGGGCACACCAGAAGTCCCGTTGTAATTTATAGAAGAAGCGCCATCTACCGTGGCAAACCACAGAGAATTGGCTTTTGGAGCGCCTGGGTCGTCTACAACTCCGCCATTAATTCCTAAAGGCACTGGAGCAGACAAGTTTGTTAGAGCGTAGGGAGCAGAGGAACTTCTTTTAAAAGCAACGCGGCGGGGGAATCGCTGCAATCCCAGCGCTGGGGGAGTAGCAGTTGTTCCAGCTCCGGCTACCCAATCGGCAGAGGACAAAGGATCATTTGCACGCTTTAGAGGAGTTATCGGATTGACAAACCAGTCTTCAGCCTTGCATTCAGAAACAGGGAGTTTCATACAAACTTCCATCAAATACTCTGGGAAAAGTCCGCGTCGCTGGACAGGGGTGGCGAAGTTAGTGAAGTAAGAACTATCAAGCTTACCAGTGACGTTCTTGTAGCTTGTGTCTGTAAGCCCTCCACTCGCAACAAGACTGCCAGTGGTTGAGAATGCCCCGCTGGTGAGCCCGTTAGTCACAAAGTTGTTGTTGAAAAATCCTTGCTCTTTGCGGGGCAATACAGCAGCGGCACCGGCATTATTTCTGAGGTCAAAGTCACCCTCGTTGCGGAAGCCAAAACGGTAATTATTTGACAACAGAGTGATGGCATCTGCCAGTACAGTTGCCTGACGCCAATTGTCACCTTGACAAGCCGTAAGTCGGGGGTCGCCCTTGCGACAGGCAAAGCTGTCATTAAGCTTGATCCGATCTTCGTAGAAATTAGCTGTAGTCCAGGTACCTGTCAGCGGCTGCTCAAACTCTTGATCAGTAGTGCCCCCGGTATGAAGATTGAAATTTCCTTTGAGATAAACCGGCAAATTAGAAACTAAAATCAAGCCTTTTTCCTTGACCAACTCTGTCACGCTCTTGGTCTCTAGATCCGGACTCGTGCCACGGAATAGTTGTGATCCGTTGATTAGGACAATGCCGTTGGGTTTGCGAGTTGGATCGAGCAGAGAGTCCGAGGGGCTGACTCTTTTGCTGGTCTTTTCATCGCCTGTCCGATTGCTGCGATCGGGCAGCGCGTCATCTCGGCTAGCATAAATTATTCCACTGTTGGGCAGCAAATACTCCGGGCTTGGCCCAGTAGCATTCTTTTGAGCGATCGTCTTTTTCCGAAGTTGATCTAAATCAATCTGAGTGGCCCGAATTTCTAGGGGTTGCCTTTCTTCTATGGGCTGATTGTAATCTCCTGTTAATTTTGCTGGTTCTGCTGTTCCTATAGTTGCTACAGGACTGCTCAGCGTAAAGGCTTCGTCAACGTTGGGGGTAGTCAAGTTATCCCGATCAACCGCCTTGATTTCTCTGGCATTCAAAAATGCTACTTCTTGAATTGCCCCATGATCAATCTTTGCGTCATCGGGGGTAGCACCAACTAGAATATCGAGCGCACAATTAGTCGAGTCAATAGCTGCTTTTTGGGCTAAAGTGCGTTTATCGTCTTCCACTTGGAGCGCCGATCTCAAAGGCCCGTTGGCAAACCGACCGTCGGGGAAGACTAAATTGGCTTGATTATCCAAAACTGTATTGCCACCTGTCAGCAAGTCGTTTGCCCCCTTCGTGGAAGCACCCGGTCTGGGCCTTGTACTGGCCGAGTAGGCGATACCATTGTTAGAGCCGATAAAAGCCTGCCGTATTCCCAGAGCTGGTACAGGTGGAAGCGCTAGTGGAAGCGCTATCTGTCCGCTAACATCCGGCAGATTTCCCGTCGAGATGTTTCTCGCTGTGGAAGCGTTGCTGGGGTCGTAATAGCTGCTGATACAGGCGATCGGCTTTTGGCTGGGTTGAGCTGGTGGAACAATGTCGTCAGCCTTGTAGCCTTCCTCTGCATAGTGATAAACTGCCGATGCCCGCATCCGCAAATCACCTTTGGCAAATTTGCGAGCTGTGGTGGCGTCTTCAGCAACAAAATTAGTAGTATTTATCTCTGCTGCTGGCAAGCCCGAACCATCTATCGGCCCTACAAAGGGAGTCCAGTTACCTGGGTTAAGACCAACAGTTGTATTGTTATAAACCTTAGAACCAGGCCCAAGCGGCGACATCGGCATGGTATCGGGCCAAACCACGGGGAACAGCTCTGTGATAGCAGTTGCCGGGTCATCGTAAGTCTTGATCGTATTAGGCAAGTTAATCGGCGCACCCGTGCTATCTATACCTATCCACTTAGGCGCGGGGAGAAAAGAATTGGTGCGATCGTAAACTCCTGCGCTGGTGATGACGCGCAAACCGCCAATGCCATCGACTGCTTTTTTAGGTATTTGGGCTGCTGATGCTTCCCAGAAACCATCTCTTAGATCGTCATCTGTCTTTTCTCCTAAACCGTTGCCTCGGTCTGTAGCTCCCACGTCAGCGAGCTGTGTTATCTGCGACGTGCGGGTGCGAGGTTTATCTGGTGTTGCTGGTGTCGCGGAATTCCAACTTGTTGCTCCATCGACTGGTTGCTCTGTGCTGACTAATTCACTTTTAGTGCGATCCCACCACTTATTAGGCAAGCTGTTTCCTGCTACCACGCGATCGCCGAGGTATGTTTCTTCTTCGATCGGCTTTTTGGGATCGATCTTTGTTGCTTCTAGCTGGTTGGGAGTGACACTTAGTCCCGTGTTGGCATCAGTCGGAAGGTTCCATTTCTCTATCGGTCGTAGATTCTCTACGCTACTACCTGATTCAATAGGCGAAGATCCTGTTGGTGGAGGACCGTAGCCAGTAATTCCGCTTGTTCCAAATGCCACTTCAGCAAAGGGAACTTTTCGGGTTGTGAGTTTAAAATAATTTTCTAGTGCTTGCTCCCGGCTCTGAGTGGTCGGTTTCTTCTGGACTGATAATGGGTCATCAGGATGAGTAGTACCGGGCTTATTAAAAACCTGCCACTTCACTAGCAAATCGATGCGCTCCTGAAAAGCGGCGTTGTTGTAAAGTACGTCTAAAGCCGTATTTTTGTTGTCAACAGATTGACCCGTTTTTTTAGCACTGACTGTCGCGCTAATTTTTTGATCTATTATTGGAGCAGGCTGTTTAAACAGGTGTACTTGAACTGTCCTAGAAGGAAAATTATCACCCGACCCACCATTTACTACATTACCACCGACAATTATTTTGCTATTTTCTTGTTCGTAAAAACACGAATTCTGGCTGCTAACTTGATACAATTTTAAATTGTCATCCCCGCCTATCCCCGACACAATAAGATTACTATTGGTAATCATTCGCCCGTTTATATTTATGGGAGGACCGGGAGATATTTCTAAATCGTCTTCGTACACAACCGCGTTGTTGCTGAGGGGAATGCGACTTTGGTCTTGCTGGTATTCCAGAGCCGATATGCTGCTAGTTCCTGTGAATTCTTTATAATCACCACCAGCTTCCGAGGCTGTAATTGGCACATTAACCGTGTAAACAAAAAAACTTTTTAACAGTCTGCCGTTAATACTGTACCAACCGGAATCCCCAACCAAGCTAGCACTATTACCTGCTGCCGCCTCACATCCTTTTTTCAGTACCCCAAGGGACATCGGTGGCGTTCTTGCTTCCAGCGGTTTTCTTGACCGGGTGAACTCGCCTGCATTAGCACCTGATGGAATACGTGGGGGGCTGCGGAAAAATATGCCGTAGAGGGTAAAAGTGTCATATTTGCCGTCGTTATTCGTATCGACAGGATATCTCCAAGCAGTGTTTATAGATTCGTTGGTCTCGACACTGCGAGTATCGGTAAGGGGCAGGTCGGTTCCTATAGTTTTGTTACCGTCTAGGTCAGCTTTAAGTTTTAGACGTGTTTCGTCCCCAAAGGTATAAGTATCGATACCGCTACCAGCACCAGTGCTATCGGATATCAGCCGATACAACTCTGGATCAGACGGAGTGGCCGTCGGTCTTTGCGGATCTTCCCGCAGCATATATTGAATTTTTGCTTTCGCCCGATCGAGCGCGGGAGTTGCGGCCGCCAGCACCTGCT
>ENA-OFCE01001712-OFCE01001712.1-metagenomes-genome-assembly--contig:-NODE-1712-length-10551-cov-2.806212_pt1 | contig 10551 bp, 8 predicted proteins | sample MGYA00153388_OFCE01 | MGnify analysis MGYA00153388
TTATGTGCACTTTGGGGTGGAGAAAACCTGATAAAAGTCAACTTGAAGTTCTTTATCTATACCATTGCTGGCAGTTTAATCATGCTTTTGGCCATTATCTATCTGCATCTTCAGACACCCGGGAACAGCTATGATATCCAGGAATTTTACAATCTGAATTTAGATAAAGCATCACAGACCTGGATATTCTGGGCGTTTTTCCTTGCTTTCGCGATCAAGATGCCTGTATTCCCTTTTCATACCTGGCAGCCTGATACGTATGACCAATCGCCAACACCTGTAACGATGGTGCTTTCAGGCATTATGGTAAAGATGGGTTTATTTGGAGTTATTAAATGGTTGATACCAATTTTTCCGCTGGCAGTTCCCAGGTTTACCAATATTGTTATGGTACTTTCCATCATAGGAATTATATATGCAAGTTGTATAGCCATGGTGCAGGATAATTTAAAAAAACTGGTAGCCTATTCCTCCATTGCACATATCGGATTAATGTGTGCAGCTATTTTTGCCATGAATGAAATAAGTTTACAGGGCATCATGATACAAATGTTTAGCCATGGTATAAATATTATTGGTTTATGGATCGTTATTGAAATGATAGAAAAACAAACAGGTGTAAAAAATATCAGCCAGCTTTCCGGTGTTGCACATAAAGCACCGGTACTTACCATTATGCTGGTAATAATTGTTTTTGCTAATATTGCTTTACCACTTACCAATGCATTTGTAGGAGAGTTTATGATGTTTGCAGGTATTTATAAACACAGTGTTTGGATGGCTTTGTTTGCTGGATTAAGTATTATTCTTGCTGCAGTTTATACGCTTAACATGGTACAAAAAGTTTTTTACGGCAATACAAACCAGCTTACAGAAAATATAAAAGACATTTCTTTTAACGAGAAAATGGGGCTGGGAATAATAGTGATGATGATTTTTATTTTTGGAGTGTATCCGCAACCGATGATTGAACTGGCAAAGGAAGCAGTGGCAGGGTTATCAGCTCCCTGAATCTTTCTGATGGGGGGCCTTGGAGTCTTAAAGAAATTGAAGTTAATTTTATTTTTGAATGGTTTAATTAGATTGTTTATGATTGGGGTAAACCCCGTCAGCGGATTTTTAGCCCTGACGGTGGTTGAAAAAGAAAAACAAATATTAATCGGAAAAAAGAATTTATAAAAAATATTGATGTTAAGTTATTCATAGACGGCATTTGTCTTTTGTCCAAAATCTAACATCTTATATCTAAGAATATGAACGCAATTATTTTATCTGCAATCTGGGGAGTTTTAATGATGTTCTCCGGTGTATTTATTAAAAGTAAAACTACACCGAAGTACCTGGCTATTGTTGGTATCATAATCGTTTTTATTGCAAATGCATGCGAGTTAGATGTATTCGGTTTAGGCGTAATGCAATTCAGCATTGATACAAAGGAGATGCTGAATGTAAACAGTTTTAGCCTTAGTTTTCTGGCAGTTGTGTTTGCATGTACTTTGTTGTATTTTTTATTAAACGGAAGGGATGTAGAAAAAGTAGGAGAGCATGTAGGAGAATATTTTGCACTGATATTTTTTGTGTTATGCGGTGTAAGCATAGTAGCCACGTATAATACTTTGTTGCTCTTATTTTTGGGGATAGAAATTATGTCTATCCCACTTTATATACTCACCGGCAGTGATAAAAGAAACTTAAAAAGCAACGAAGCGTCGCTGAAATATTTTTTAATGGGTGCGTTTTCTACAGGTATATTGCTGATGGGTATCGCATTTATTTACGGTGGTAATCCCAATGGATCATTTTTTATAAACAACATTCAGTTAGGAGAAGGCCCTATGCCGGCAATGATTGCCGTGGGGTTGGTATTTTTAGTAATTGCATTATCGTTTAAAGTATCTGCCGCACCTTTTCATTTTTGGACACCAGACGTTTACGAGGGATCGCCAACGCTAATTACTGCATTCATGTCTACCGTAGTAAAAACGGCAGGTTTTGCAGCATTTTTGCGCTTATTCATAACCTGTTTCTCGCCTTTGGCAGATTTCTGGGTTCCTACCATTATCGTCATCACTTCATTAACATTATTTATCGGAAATATTACCGCCTTGTACCAAACCAGTTTCAAAAGGATGCTGGCTTATTCCAGTATTTCTCATGCTGGTTATATGTTATTCGCCATTATAGGTTTGGGTGGCACCGCAGTAAACGCCGTTATTGTATATTCAACAGCTTATACCATTGCTTCTATTATTGCTTTTGCGGTATTGATATTGGTTAAAAAACAAATGGGCAACGATAGTTATAAAAGTTTTGATGGCTTGGCAAAAAAGAATCCGTTTTTGGCATTTTCACTAACCGTTGCTATGCTTTCCCTGGCGGGGATACCTTTAACAGCAGGGTTTATGGGCAAGTTTTTTATGTTCGCCTCTGCAGTGTCCCAGTACCAACTTTGGCTCGTAGTAATTGCCATTATCAATGCTGTAATTGGTATCTTTTACTATTTCAGGGTAATTCTTTCAATGTATTTCAAAGAAGGAAATGCGGTATTATTATTCACCCCCATTCAGTTCAAAATGGTTTTGGCCATCGGCGTCATCTTAACATTCGTATTCGGGCTTTATCCATCACTTATTTCCGATTTATTTTAACTGAACATCTAAAATTACAATTGCAATAAAATTTGTAGTTTTATGAAGTCTTATGAATGAAATCTGGCACACAATTACCAATTTGGTCGATGCTCAACAAATCATTCACAAAGGTGGGTTTTACCTTATCCTGTTTGTGATTTTTGCTGAAACTGGCCTTTTCTTCGGTTTCTTTTTGCCCGGCGATTACCTTTTATTCTTGGCAGGTTTATTTGTGGCTACCCACCAGCTAGATGTAGATATATATACCATGATTGGAGGCCTAATATTTTCGGCTACCTTAGGCAATTTTGTAGGTTATTATTTCGGCTACAAAACAGGGCCTCTTTTGTATAACCGTAAAGATTCCTTCTTTTTTAAGAAAAGATATTTGGTAATGGCGGAGCTTTACTACAAAAAGCAAGGAGCTTTCGCTTTGATAATGGGAAGGTTTGTACCCATAGTTAGAACCTTTGCTCCCATAATTGCTGGTGTAGTGAGGTTATCTTTGAAGAGATTTTCTTTATATAATTTTTTGGGAGCGGTGCTGTGGGTATGTTCGCTTACAATCCTTGGGTATTATTTAGGCAAGAAATTTGAGAAAGAGGTAAAAGATTATTTATTTTATATTATCATTGGGTTTATTACCTTAACCACACTTCCTGTAGTTTGGACAGTTATAAAATCTAAGTACAATACATCCATAATAAAAACAAAAATCAAATTTTTAAAATGACAGAAAACCACCCGTGGCATTCCATTTCTCCAGGAGAAGATTCACCAAATGTTGTGAATGCGATTATTGAAATCCCGAAAGGTTCAAAAGCAAAATATGAAATTGATAAAGAATCGGGCTTGATAAAGCTAGATAGAGTATTGTTTTCATCCGTAATGTATCCGGCCAATTACGGTTTCATCCCACAAACTTATTGTGATGATCATGACCCATTGGATATTTTGGTATTATGTTCCGTGGATGTTTACCCCATGACCATCATAGAAGCGAAGGTTATTGGCGTAATGCATATGGTAGATAATGGCGAACAGGATGATAAAATCATCGCTGTTGCAAAAAATGACATGTCTGTAAATTATATTAATGACATGGGCGAATTGCCACCACATGCCATGAAGGAAATTGTTCGTTTTTTCCAAGACTATAAAGCCTTGGAACACAAAAATGTAACCATTGAGCATTTGATGGGTAAGCGTTACGCAGATAAGGTTATATTAGAAAGCATAGAATTATACAACACCACTTTTTTAAATAAGAAATAATATTATGGACCCCGGTTCGGACATTAGCGGCATACGAGTATTTTTAACCTTCTTTTTAGTATTACTAAATGGGTTTTTTGTTGCAGCAGAATTTGCCTTGGTAAAGGTTAGGGGTTCGCAGATAGAGCTTAAGGCAAAATCTGGTAGCAAGGTTGCCAGCATTGCCAAACACATGACCTCGCACTTAGACGGTTATTTGGCGGCAACACAATTGGGCATTACTTTGGCATCTCTGGGTTTGGGCTGGGTCGGAGAATCTGTAATGTCGGCGGCAGTTTTAAATTTTTTGGGAATGTTTTCCCTATCACTTTCACCATCGGTTGCCACAAATATTGGGCATGTGCTAGCTTTTACCATTATAACCGTCTTGCATATCGTCTTCGGAGAATTAGCTCCTAAATCTATCGCCATACAACGCCCAGTAAACACGGTAATGGCAATTGCTTTGCCATTACAATTTTTTTATATCGTGCTAAAACCGTTTATATGGGTTTTAAACGGCTTCGCAAATGTAATTTTAAAACTTTTGGGTATCAATACTGCAGGTGGACATGAAGCTTTGCACTCCTCCGAGGAGTTGCAATATTTGTTGGATCAAGGTAAAGAAAGTGGTGCCTTAGACCAAGCCGAGCACGAGCTCATCAAGAACGTATTTGATTTTAACGAACGCGTGGTAAAAAATATCATGGTGCCACGTACCAAAATTTCAGCTATCGAAGTTTCGTCAAGCCAAGAAGAGTTGCTGAACGTAATTATTGCGGAAGGATATTCAAGGATACCTGTTTACGAAGAAACCATAGATAAAATAGTAGGCATCATACACGCAAAAGATATATTATCATTAATCGTTAGGCATCAACCCTTTATCCTGAAGGATATTCTTAGAAAGCCTCTCTTTATACCAGAATCTAAGAAGATAAATGATTTAATGGCCGAATTGAAACTGAAGCGAATACAGATAGCTATTGTATTGGATGAATTTGGCGGTACAGCCGGAATGGTAACCTTAGAAGATATTGTTGAAGAGCTGGTGGGCGATATTCAAGATGAATATGATGAAGAAAAGCCAATAGTTGATAAGATTTCAGAGAACGAATTTATTGTAACCGCATCGGCAACGGTGTATGATGTAAACGAGTTTTTACCTCATGATTTACCCGAGGATAAAGATTACGATACAATGGTTGGCCTAGTGAGCGAGATTTTTGGTAAAATACCTGACGTAGGCGAAGTGAAGGAATTTAATGGCTACCTCTTTACCATCCTAAAAAAAATAGAACAGAATGTAGAGTCAGTAAAGCTGGACTTGCTTTTGGATGAAGATGATACAGTTGATTTGCATTAGGGAATAACTTTTTTTTCAATATGCATATCTTCTACACTCCAGATATTCTAACCAATAGCTATCAGCTCAGCGAAGAGGAAAGCAAGCACTGTATAAAAGTTTTGCGTCTCAGAATGAATGATGAGGTAAATTTGGTGGATGGTAAAGGAGGCTTTTATCTCGCTAAAATCACAGATGACCATCCTAAAAAGACTATCTTAAATATTCTTGATCATAAAAAGGAATACGGAAAGCGCAACCATTATCTCCATATTGCCATTGCTCCTACCAAAAACATAGAGCGTTTCGAATGGTTTTTAGAGAAAGCCACAGAAATGGGTATTGATGAAATTACGCCCGTCATCTGCGAAAGATCGGAGCGCAAGGAAATCAAGGTGGAACGTTCAGCAAAAATTATAACATCGGCTACGAAACAATCGTTAAAAGCTTATCATCCTCAATTAAATGAAGCTGTTTCTTATCAAAATCTTTTATCTAGCGCTTCCGCGGACGCCAAATATGTAGCCCATTGCGAAGATTTTGAAAAGCAGCGGATTGAAACTGCATTTGTTCGCCATCAGAAATATATCATTTTAATAGGCCCAGAAGGCGATTTCTCTAAATCCGAAATAGAAGCATCCCTGCAAAAGGGATATAAATCTATAACTTTGGGTGATAGTAGGTTACGTACGGAAACTGCTGCTTTGGCTGCTTGTTTCGAGATTAATTATTTAAACCGTTAGTAAGATGAAAATGAAAACCTGGTTTTTTGGATATAAAGGTTTTGGCTTTTTGGTGGTGATTGCTCTCTCGCTAATTTCGTTTACTCCTCCAAGCTACAAAATGGCCAAGCTTAAATACAATGGCGGCGGAGATTGGTACGCCAATCGTACAGCCTTACCCAACCTCATCAGTTTTTGCAACCAAAATCTTAAAACAAATTTTGATACAGACGAAGCCATTGTAGAGGCGGGAAGCCCGGATATATTCAATTATCCTTTTGTGTATTTGACTGGTCACGGGAACGTGGTTTTTACTGAGCAGGAAGCTAAAAATCTAAGGGATTATTTGATGGCAGGCGGTTTTTTGCATATTGACGACAATTATGGATTGGATAAATTCATCAGACCGCAAATGAAAAAGGTTTTCCCCGAGTTGGATTTTGTAGAACTGCCTCCAAGTCACGCTATATATAACCAAACTTTTAAATTCCCTAAAGGTCTGCCTAAAATACATGAACACGATGGTAAACGTCCAGAGGGTTTGGCCTTGATTTATAAAGGAAAAATAATTTGCTATTATACCTACGAATGTGATTTGGGGAATGGTTGGGAAGATTTCGGAACCTATCCCGAAGACACGCAAGAAAGCAGGCAAAAAGCTTTGAAGATGGGCGCAAACTTGGTGCAATACGTTTTTGGGTATTGAAATTAGATGCTCAGCCCTAAAAAGTGTATATCTGGGTGGGAGTAATACAATGGCTGAGCTTAACATCAAAGATGTTAATGTCTTCAATATCGTCGGCGGGTTCAAAAAAAGAAAGTCCGATTTTTAAAACTTCAGGCTTGCAGGTACTTAAAAATCTGTCGTAAAAACCTTTGCCATAACCCACTCTATTTCCCCGTAAATCAAAAGTTAAAAGAGGTACAAAAACAACATCTATTTTTTGAGCTTCTATTATATATCCATATAAAGGCTCTGGAATGTTGTATTTGTTTTTAATCAGTACTGTTTCCTGAGTGAATAATACTTGCTCTAAACTAAAATCTGTAAAATTAGTTCTGGGAACAACAATTTTTAAATTTCCGAAATTGCTTTTTAAATAAGATAATATTTCAAAGGTATCAATCTCGTTTTGGGCTTTAATAGGGAGAAATAAACTAACGCATTTAAAAGAAGACCAGTTAAAAAGCTTTAACTGGTCTATAAGGGCATCGGTAAAAGCCCACATTTCATTTTTGGACAAAGCATTTCTTTTGGAAAAATAATGCCGACGCAACTCCTCTTTTTTCAAATCTTTGATTTTAGGAAGTTATTTCACTCGCTCTACATAAGCACCCGTTGCGGTTTCTATTTTAACTTTATCGCCTTGGTTTACAAACATTGGCACTTTAATTTCAATGCCTGTTTCCGTTGTTGCGTATTTCAATGCATTGGTTGAGGTATCTCCTTTTACAGCAGGTTCTGTGTAAGTTATTTCCAGTTCCACAAAATGAGGGGCTTGAGCCATAATTGGTTCATCACTTTCGAACGCAATGATGACGTTCATTCCTTCTTTTATAAAGCGGGCAGAACTTCCGAATAGAGTTTTAGCTACATTGTGTTGCTCAAAACTTACATTATCCATTACCACAAAGTAATCGCCATCCTCATATAGGTATTGGTAGTCGTTGGTTTCCACTCTGCAAATTTCAACCTCTTCATCAGTACGTAAGCGAAGCTCCACAGTTTTGCCAGTTTTAATGTTGCGCATTTTGCCCGTGTAAAATGCACCGCCTTTGCCTGGCGTACGATGTACCAGTTCTTCAACCGATACCAAATCTCCATTGTGCCTTAAAATATTTCCGGTCTTAATTTCCGAAGCCTTAGCCATAATTGTTATTAATTTTAGGAAGTAAAGATATTAATATTTCATTTTTTTAGACTACGCAATCCCATATTTTGATAGACACAAGATTTATGTTCACAACAGGATTAAAAATTTCCACTATATATGATATAATTCAGGTTTAATTTTCAAATTTTAGGTATTTAATTGAATTAAATATAAACTTTGTAGATGAAATATTATTTTTTTACACAAATGATACACTATTAATAAATATTTTAGAATAAATTAATTAATTGATTTACAGTTATTTATAGAAATCGGTAATTTTATACTCAAAAAAATTTGTTTACCAAGTTTATCAATTATTATATTTATGTTAATTAACATTATTTAACAAACCAACTTAATTAAGTATTTATGAGAAAAATTGTACAAAGTTTTTTCATGCTTATGCTGATAACTACGCTAGCATTGGCACAAGAACGAACAGTTACGGGAACGGTAACGGCTAAGGATGACGGGATGCCCATACCTGGAGCAAGCGTAAAATTAAAAGGTGGTGCTGTAGCTACACAAACTAATGCGAATGGCGCATTTAGCATTAAAGTTACCGGAGATAATCCTGTTCTTGTAATTTCTTTTATAGGAAGCTCTAGCCAGGAAATCAGAATTGGAGCATCTAACGTGGTTAACGCGTCATTAACTGCGGATAAAACGCAATTGGGTGAGGTGGTTGTTACCGCCTTAGGTATCAAAAGAGAACGCAAATCTTTAGGCTACTCTACAACTACAGTTAAAGGAGAGGACATAGCTAACATTCCAAATCAGAATCTTGTAAATTCTTTAAATGGTAAAGTTGCTGGTTTGCAAGTTATAAGCAGCGGCGGTGCTCCAGGTCAAGCTTCAAGAATTGTAATTCGTGGGGGTAACAAATCTATTACTGGAAATAACGAACCTTTATTTGTTGTTGATGGTATAATTATCAGCAACGCCAATGATGGATCTGGTGCCAACAATGAAGTTGAAGGTTTTGCAACTCCAAACAGAGCTGCAGATATTAATCCAGAAGATATAGAAAACGTAACTATCCTTAAAGGTAGTGCAGCATCTGTGTTATATGGTAATAGAGGATCAAACGGTGTTGTTTTAATCACTACAAAATCGGGTAAATCTAGTAATGGCAAAGCGGTAATTACATTTAATAGTACTTATGGTACTGATAACGCAATACAATTGCCTGAATATCAAACCGAATTTGCACAAGGTACTAACCCTGCAACTTATAGAGAAGGAACTTCAAGATCATTTGGACCAAGAATTACGGGCCAGCAAGTTATGAGTGCTGCAAAAGGAGCTAATGTAAATTTAAAGGTTAATGATCCTAGGGCAGAATTTTTAAAAACTGGGACAACAATTAATAATAATTTGTCCATCGCTCAATCAAATGAAAAGTCAGATTTCTTTTTGTCAATAGGCCAATCCAATCAAAATTCCATAATTCCAAACCAAGGTTTTGACAAATTTAATGCAAGATTAAATGCTACTAACAGGTTATCTTCCAAATTAACTGCTGGCTTTAATCTTGGTTATAATAGAAGTTCCGGTGATGTACCATTTTTAGGTCAGTCTGGAAGTAATCCTATTTTCAGTTTGTTTCATATGCCTGTAAGCTGGGATATTAATGATTACGGATACGAAAGACCCGACGGAAGGCAAATTAATTTTAGAGGAGGTGCATTCGATAATCCATTGTGGACTGTAAATAAAACTTTTTTTAATACCCAATCAGATAGAATCACAGGAGGTTTTAATTTTGCTTATAAGCCTTTAGATTGGCTTGATTTCTCATATCGTTTAGGTAATGATTACTATATCGACCAACGTAGAGCCTTTAGGGACAAAAGAACAGGAAACAAACCTAATGGATTTCTAGAAATTGATAATGTATTTAGACAAGAGTTAACATCAACTTTTTTAATAAACATTAATAAAAAATTAACCAAAGATTTTAATCTAGGATTTATAGCGGGGCAAGATTATAACCAACGTCGTTTAGGTAATTCTACACAAACTGGCACGGCTTTGACCTTACCTGGTATTGATAATACCAATAACGTAAGTGCTTTTGATCCAGCGTTCGAATTTAGAAGCAAAAGAAGGCTTATTGGCGCTTTTGGAGATTTAAAATTAGATTATAAAAACTATTTATTTTTAAACTTAACAGCAAGAAATGAATGGTCGTCAACATTGCCAGCAGAAAACAGAAGTTATTTTTATCCTGGTGCAAATGCAGCATTTGTATTTTCTGAAGCATTCAATGTAGCACCTAATATATTATCATTTGGTAAAATTAGGGTTGGATTTGCTAAAACAGCTAGAGATGCTGCACCTTATAGTATTTTTAATACATTTTCGGCAGGTGAATTTAGCGATGGTTTTACAGATGGAATTACTTTTCCATTCGGTGCAACACCAGGTTTTACTGTAAATAATACTATTAACAATCCTAATCTTAAACCTGAAACTACAGATGAGATTGAATTTGGTACAGAGCTTAAATTTTTAGACAATCGAATAGGAATTGATCTGACCTACTTTACTAATACAAACAAAGATGGAATAATTGAGGTCGATATTTCCCCAGCATCTGGTGCCTTAAATGCATTTGTAAACGCAGGTAAAACAAAAGCTTCCGGTATTGAACTTGGCTTAAATTTAGTTCCTGTAAAATCAAAGGATTTTAGATGGGATGCTACCGTAACATTCAGTAG
>ENA-OFCE01001713-OFCE01001713.1-metagenomes-genome-assembly--contig:-NODE-1713-length-10548-cov-6.541694_pt1 | contig 10548 bp, 9 predicted proteins | sample MGYA00153388_OFCE01 | MGnify analysis MGYA00153388
CATCTTGTGGCAGTCCCGCACGCGCGCGAAGTTCACCGTGTCCTGCAGGATCTTGCGCAGTGGATTCAGGTTCAACGGATTGACCACATAGGGCGAGGCCGAGCGCAGCACCGCGCCCCACAGGTCCTGCCATGCTGACACCCAGGGCATGTGGGGCGCCCACGCTGCGGGCGGCGTCCAGGGGTTGGGCGCCGGCGTGAACGGTGCCAGTTCGCCCACCCGCGTCCAGAAGCGGCGCAGGGTGGTGCGCGCACCTTCGCGGCCACCGTCCATCAAGCCGGCGGCCACCGCCACGGCGTTCATGGCCCCGGCGCTGGTGCCGCTGATGCCCCCGAACTCCAGCGTCTCGTCCTGCAGCAATCGGTCCAGCACGCCCCAGGTGTAGGCGCCGTGCGATCCGCCGCCTTGCAGCGCAAGGTCGATGCGCAAGCAGGCCGGGTGGGTCGCGGGCTTCGGCGCGGCGGCCTGGCCCCGGACGCGCACGCTGCGCCGGTTGGCCACGCGCTAAAGCAGCAGACCTGCGGCCATGCGCCGCAGGGCGCCGGCGTCCAGCGTCTTGGCGCCGGGCTGGGCTTCGCAAATCACCGCCAGCCGGTTGAGGATGCCGGCGGCGAAACGGTGCGCGGCGGCCATCGTCTCTTCGTCGCTGTCGTAGGTGTCGTAGGCCTCGACGGCCACGCCGCTGTCTGAGGCGATCTTCTTGATGTCGAGTCGGGCGGTGGGTGGGGCGGCTTGGGCCATCGGGTGCTCCTTGCGGGTGAACTGCCGGTCCACTCTACCGCGCGGCAGCCACTCAGGCGGCGACCTCGTCCCATGGCGCCGTGCTGCGGTCGGCCCCCGCCGCCGGCGGCGGGGCGGGCGCATCGGGCGCAACCGACGCAACGGCTGCCGCGGCGTCGCGCACCAGCAGGCCGCCCAGCGCCTCGATCAGATCCGGCACCAGCTGGCGCAGCTCACCCGTGGTGATGGCCACGTCGGCGTCGAAGCCGCCCTCCTCACCGGCCTGGGCATCGCGGCCCGGGCCTTCGAGCACGCCGTCCAGCAGCTTGATCTTCTTCAGCGCACCGGTCTCGGTGAGCACGAAGGACACGCGCCCGCGCCAGGTCAGCGCCAGCTGCGTCGGCAGCTTGCCTTGGCGGATGTGCTCGGCGATCTCGTCGATCTCCAGGGGATGACGGGCGTAGCGCACGGCGGCCTTTTCGCTGTCGGGCTGCTTCAATTCGCATTCGCGGTCGATGTTGAAGCCGGCGGGTGCCTCTTTCGCAGTCAACCACGCGCCCATGGCCGTGGCCGGCGCCAGCTGGGTTTGCACCTGACGCAGCGCCAGTCCGCCGCCCAGCAGTTCGTGCAGCCTCGTCACCAATGCGTCGGCCTTCTTCGCGCTGGTGGCACCCACCAGCAACGTCTGCGCCTGGGCGTCCAGCCACACCAGCGTGTTCGACTGCTTGGGGAAGGCGCGCGGCAGCAGCTCGTGCACGATTTGTTCCTTCATCTCGCGCACGCGCTTGCCCTTGGGGCGGCGACCGGTTTCCTTCTCGATCTGGTCGAGCATTTCTTCCAGCCGGGGTTTGAGCGCGCTGCCCGGCACGGCCCGCGTCTCGGTGCACAGCTGCAGGACGAGCTGGCGGCCCACGCTTTCGATCAGCGCCGCGTGCTTCTCGCCGCGCGGCGCCACCCAGCCTGCCGACTCGGGCTGCGAGGGGCTGCACTCGACGAAGCGCGCGGCCTGCAGGCGGGCCTCGATGGCGGGCAGGGCCTGGGCGTCCCAGTGGTCGTAGCGGTAGACGAGTGCGTTCTTGAACATGGCAGGCCGGGTAGGTGGGAGAGCGGATTTTAGGTTTTCCAGAGCCACCCGCGGCGCGTGAAGGCGATGGTGATCAAGCCCACCACCGCGGTGAACAACAACCCCCGCGCCAGGCCTTGCGCAGCCGTCTGGTTGAGCCCGGCCCAAGGCGCGTACAGCCCGGTCAGCCTGAGCACCGGCGTCAGCAGCAGCGCACCCGCGGTGTAGGCCACCAAGGGGTTGCGGCCCACCTCGGCCAGGCGTTCGCGCAGCCAGGCCAGCGCGGCGCCTGCCAGCAGGTGGTGCAGGTGTTGAAGTGCCTGCAAGGTCAGGCCCGCCAGCCCCGCCGTGACGAAGAAGTAGCTGGCAGTGGCCGGGTCCTTGTGGATGCCGCCCTGCAGCGGCTCGATCAACAGCCCCAGCAGCAGAAGCCAGGCGCTGGCCGCGGCCATGCGCTGGGGGGTGGCTTCAGACTTGCGCAACAGCAGCGCCAGGAACGCCAGGCCCGCCAGCGTGGCCAGCATGTTCCAGCCCAAGTCGCGGGTGTACAGCAGCGTGGTGTTCAGCGCCACGATCGCCGTGCACAGCAAGGCCAGCGCCGCGCCGCGCTGGCCGGCGCTGGCGGCCCGGTCCGGGTGCGCGCGCTGCCGCAGCAGCCATTCGCCGAAGAACATGCCGGGCACCACGATCAACAGGTACTTCAGGAAGTTGAACTGGTACAGCCAGGGCCACGGCGTGGCCAGCATCACCGCCTGCGCCGGCGACCCCGGCTGGCCGCCCGCGGCATAGACCGCCAGCACCAGCGGCAGCAGTGCCAGGCGCCACACGGGCCGCTGGCGGGTGCAGTAAAAGATCAGCGCACCGAAGAACGCCATGTTCGCCAGCACCATCAGGATGATGTCGCTGCGCCGGGGGTCGAAAGCTTCGTCGCGCCACGCCGGCAACCCCAGCAGCAGCGCCGCCGACACCGCCAGCGCTGCACCACGCACCACGCGCAGAGCGCGGCCGGGGCGCCGGGTTAGCGCCAGGCACAGCAACACGAAAGCGGTGATGGCCAGCGCGGCGTCCCCCACCTCGCCAAAGCGCGGTTGCGGGCCCGGTCGCAGCTGGAAGTAGAACAGCGCCAGCCCGGCGATCAGCAAGCCACGGCGGGCTGCCGTGAACACCACCTGCCCCCACGTCTGCCGTGGCCCGCTCATGGCCAGCGGAATGGCCGCGCCCTGGCAGAACAGGAAGAACGGGAACACCAGGTCCACCCAGCCGATGCCGGCCACCTCGGGCATGAACTTGTGCAGCGGCGGCGGCACCTGCACGTGGTGCATCCAGGCCGGCAGCACGCCGCCGAAAGCCACCGAGCCACTGAGCACCATGCCCAGCACGGCCAGGCCACGCAGCGCGTCCAGCGACGCGTCGCGGGCCGGCGCGCTCATCGGGCAGTCACCGGACGGCCTCGGCACGCGTCACCGCGGCTGCCACGTCAAGCCAGCGCACCGGACCGGCGGTGTCGTCGATGTCGACCACCACCAGGTAGCCGCGGTCCAGTCCGTCGCGCGTGAAGGCCTGCACCAGGCGCAATTGGTCGCTGTGCAAGCCGCGGCCGTCGTCGGGTGACCAGGTTTCCAGCGCCACCAGGCAGCCGGCCGACGGCGTGCCGGGGTACCAGGGCTGGTGGCGGTACGGCTGGGGGTCGATGGTGGTGCCGTGCAGCAGCATCTCGCTGCGGCCCGCCAGGCCGGCCAGCCAGGCTTCCTTGAACGGCGGGTGGACGCGCCAGCTGGGCGGCAGCCAGGCTTCGTAGCGGGCTTCGGTCCAGTTGCCGTCCATGGCCGCATGGGCGAACTCGGCCAGGCTGGCTTCCACCGGCACTTTGGATTCGAGGTAGGGCGTGGGGCCGATCCACGGATTCTCAGCCGTGCCGGCGCCGACCACGGTGTACAGGCCCTGCGGCGTGTTGCCGTTGGTGAGAGTGCCGGGCAGCTGCGTCAGCGCCAGCGCCAGGTGCGGGATGTGGAACACGCTGCCGTCGGCCTGGCGCACGAAGCGGCCATCGGCGCCGCGCACCAGCGCCAGCCCGATGTGACGGCGGTCACGCCGTTGCAGGCTGTACACGACCGGCAGGCCGGGCTTGAAGGCGGCCGTCAGCAGGTCGACCAGTGGCGGTGCAGGGGATGCGCTGGCGGGTGGGTCGAGCACCTGCGCCAGGGCGCGCAGGCGCGGGTCGTCGCGGTCGCTGCGCCGCGCCAGCAGGGAGCGCAGTGCATCGCGCTGTGCCGGGCTGCCGTCGGCACGCAGCAGCGTGTAGGCGGCGATGGCGAACTCACGCGGCCTGGCCAGCAGGTCCATGACGGGCCTGATGAGCGGCGCCGTGCCGGCCGCATCCAGCATGTGCGCGGCCGACAGCAAGGCGCGCTGCTGTTCCACGGGGCGCTGTGCCAGCGCGGGTGCGCTCGGGCCCAACGCCGTCTGCAGCAGAGCGCGGCCGGCCGCGTGTTCGATGTCGTAGAAAGCCACGGCCCACAGCGCCTGGGCCACCAGCGCGTCATTTGCCCCACGCGCTTGAGCTTGATCTTGAGCTTGGGCCTGCCGGATGGCTGCCAGGGCCCGGTCACGCGCCTGGCGGGCGCCGTCGCGGCTGGCAATCGGGGCGCTGAACTGCGCCGGTGTGTAGCCGGCGATCTCTGCCGGGCTGTGGCGCTTTTCTGGTGCCAAGCTGGCGCAGCCGGCCAGCAGGACCGCCAGCAGCAGCCCTGCTGACTCCCGCCTCACTTGAAGCGATACGAGAAGTTCACCCCCACCGTGCGCGGTGTGCCGTAGATGCCGCGGTAGCCCATGATGCCGGCTTCCTGCGACGAACGCAGCGACTGCACGTTGGTGAGGTTGCGCACCCACAGCGACGCGTCGTACACGCTCCAGGACAGGCCAGCGTTCAGGCTGTACGTAGTGTACGAGTCGTACTTGGGCGTAGTGTCGTTCTGCACCGGGCTGTCGGCACGGTCGCTCTGCACCTTGGCCACGTAGCGCGCGCCCAGGCTGCCCCAGACATACATGTCGTTGTCCAGCGTGGTGTTGAAGCGCAGGCCCAGGTTATGCCTCCACTTCGGCGCCGCGCCCAGCTTTCCGCCTTCGCTCCAGGTGCGGCAGCTGGTGTTATTGACGTACAGGCAGTGTGTCTTGGTGCCCGTCCATTCACCGTCGGTGGTGTTTGTGGAGTAGGTGGCCGAGAACAGGTCGTTGATGCGGTAGCGGCTGGCAAATTCCCAGCCGCGGGTGCGGGCGTCGGGGCCGTTGGCAGTGCCGTTGACGGGGAAGTCGCTGATCGTCTGCTGGCGGTAGGTCTGCACGTCCTTCCAGTTGATTTGGTAAACGCCCGTTTCGATGTACAGCTGGCGGTCGAACAGGTAGCCCTTGATGCCGAGTTCGATGTTGTCGGTGGAGTCGGGCTTGTACTCGCGCGCGGTGTCGGCAATGACCCGCGTGGCGCTGAGGCTCTTGAAGCCGTTGGTGCCACCACGGCGAAAGCCCTGCGAAAAGGTGAGGTAGCCCAGCAACGCCTCAGTTACCTGGTAGCTGGTGTTGAGCTTGAAGTACGACTTGCCGTCGGCGCCGCCCGTGACGGTGGTGTCGCTGTCGACGAAGCCACCCGCGTAGTCGATGATCTTGCCTAGTGCCGTGTCCTTGTAATTGAAGACCCGCGCGCCGGCGTTCACCTGCCACTGCGGCGTGATGCGATAGCCGACTTCGCCGTACAGCGCAGTCTCCTGGTACTTGCTGCCCAGGTCTTCGCTGTAGCCCACGTCCGGTAGCGGGCTCTTGGTGGCCTTGCTGTTGCCCAGGAAGGCGTCCATGCCGGGCAGCACTTCAGAAAACCGCAGGTTGCGGTCCTGCTTTGTGTAATACAGGCCGGCAATCCAGCTCAACGGCCCGTCGCCCTTGGAGGTGAGCCGTGTCTCGTGGCTCAGGCCCTTGTAAGTGTTGTCGAAGGTCATGTAGGCCGAACGCCCGCTGGTGATGCTGCCGCCCAGGTTGCCGAAATCGAAGTAGAAAGCCCAGCCTTGGCTGGCGTAGTCGGCCTCGCCGCGGCGGCTGTCCTCGAACTGCGACGTGTTGGAGTGCAGCGTGGCGAAGCCCAGGTCCCAGTCCACGTCGAACGAATTCATGCGGAAGGTGCGGTCGGCAAATTCGGGGTAGCGCGAGATGATGGATTGTTTGTCCACTGCCACGGGCGCCAGCGACGCGCTGGTGAATGGACAGTTCGGCGCACACGGCTGCTGGGCTAAGGTGCGATCCGGGTTTTGCCACGCGGCTGTGCGCTCTGCATCGGTGCGGGCGTTGGCCACGCCCAGGGGCTGCAGGCTGACGCCGCTGGTGCCATGCGCCAGCTGACTTTGCTGGGTGTGGGCCAGGGTGATGTCGATGCCCGGTGCCACGCGCCACAGCGCCGAGATGCGGCCGCCGTTGACCTTCTGGTAGTCGTCGTCCTTGTAGACGTTCACTTTCGGGTCGGGCTTGGTCACCCAGGCGCTGCTGCCGGTGCGCCAGGGCGGGTTGGAGACACGGTCGATGTAGCCGGCCTCGTCCAGCCGCGACAGAGACGCGCGGATGGCCACGCTGTCGCCGATGGGCAGGTTGACGACCACGTCGGTGTCGTTGCTCAGGCCGCCGTCCTTGACTTGGTAGAAGCTCGTGTTGATGCGCCCTTCCACCTTGCCCAAGCGAGGCTTGTTGGTGATGAAACGCACCGTGCCGCCCAGGCTGCCCGCGCCGTACAACGTGCCTTGCGGCCCGAGCAGCGTTTCCACCCGCGAGATGTCCTTGATGCGGTAGCCGATGTTGGGCAGCGGTGTGTCGTCCAGGTAGTACGACAGCGTGGATTTGGTGAACTGCTCGAGGTTGTTGGCGTTCACCGGCGAGACGTTCAAGCCGCGCACCGTCACCGAATCGGCAAACCGCGCCGAGTTCTCGGGCGCGTTGATGCCGATGCTTTGTTGGATGAGCGACTTGATGTCGGTGATGTTGTTCTCTCGCAACGCTTCCTCGCTCAAGGCGGTGGCGTTGTAAGGCACCTTGCTGGCTGAAGTGGCCCGACCCGTGCCAGTGATGATCACGCGCTCGGGCTCTGCCGTCTTGCGCTTGGCCTCTGCGGCGGTGTCGGGCACTTCGGACGCGTCTTGTGGCGCGGCTGTGGCGGCTGCGGCCTGCGCCCACGTCGGGGCGCAGGGGACCAGCAGGCCCAGGAACACGGCTGCTGCGGCGCGCGCCACGGCGTGCAGCCGGGGAGACCGGGCTGCGGAAGAGGCTGAAAGCGAAGACGGTTGGCGCATGGCGTGGACTCCTGGAAGATGGCGGGTTGAGCGGCATCGAGGCATGGACGCAGTCGGTCCATGTCGCGCCAGAGTCGTGCGCGGCCAGGGCGGCCACGCAATCCCACGCTCTATTCCATTGGTCTGAGGTCCAGCCTCAAGCCCCGAACTTAAGGCCGCAAGGGGCCTGCTGGCAAGCCGGTTCTTCCCCAGGGCCGCGGCGGCGACAGCGCAGAATGCATGCATGAAAGCACCCCCCCGCCTGCAGACGCTGATCGACGAAGGCCTGATCGACAGCGTGGTGCGCCAGCTGATGAGCGGCAAGGAAGCCAATGTCTATGTCGTGCGTTGCGGCGACGACACGCGCTGCGCCAAGATCTACAAGGAAGCCAACAACCGCAGCTTCCGCCAGGCGGTGGACTACACCGAAAACCGCAAGGTCAAAAACACCCGCCAGGCCCGCGCGATGGCGAAGGGCACGCGCTTCGGCCGGCAGATGCAAGAGGCCGCTTGGCAAAGCGCCGAGGTCGATGCGCTGTACCGCCTGGCCGCGGCCGGCGTGCGGGTGCCCAAGCCCTACAACTTTCTCGAAGGCGTGCTGCTGATGGAGCTGGTGGCTGACGCCCACGGCGACGCGGCCCCCAGGCTGAACGACGTCGTGTTCACGCCCGAAGAGGCACGCGCCCACCACGCCACGCTGATGCGCGAGGTGGTGCGCATGCTGTGCGCCGGCGTCGTGCACGGCGACCTGTCGGAATTCAACATCCTGCTCGCCGCAGACGGCCCCGTCATCATCGACCTGCCGCAGGCCGTGGACGCCGCCGGCAACAACCACGCCCCGCGCATGCTGCTGCGCGACGTCGACAACCTGCGCGGCTTCTTCGGCCGCTGGGCGCCCGAATTGATGGCCACCGCCTACGGGCCCGAGATCTGGCAGCTCTACGAGCGCGGCATGCTCAGCCCCGACGCGGCGCTCACCGGCCGCTACGAACGCAAGGCGGGCACCGTGGACCTGGGTGCGGTGATGCGTGAGATCGACGACGCGCGTGACGAAGAAGCCGCACGGCGGCTGCGCATGTCGTGACGAGCGACCCGCCTGCATTCCTGCCTGCATTCCCGCCTGCAGACCCGGCTGCATACGCGCCGGCCGACGTGCAGGCCGACGCGCGCCGGCACAGTCCGGCGGCCGATCGCAACCGCGGCCCCATCCTGGCCGAGCTGATTCGCGCGCTGCCGGCACAGGGCGTGATGTTCGAGATCGCCAGCGGCACCGGCCAGCACGCCGCGCACTTCGCGGCCGCGCTGCCCGGCTGGCAGTGGCTGCCCAGCGACGGCGACACGGATTCGCTGGAGTCCATCAGCGCTTGGTGCGCGGGCGAGCCCAACGTGCTGCCGCCGATTCATCTGGACGTGACCGCCCCCGATTGGCCCGGTGTGCCAGCCCGGGTGGACGCGATGTTCTGCGCCAACCTGCTGCACATCTCGCCCTGGGCCACCACACCTTCGCTGATGCAGGGTGCCGCCCGCCACCTGGCCGCGCACGGCTTGCTGCTGCTGTACGGCCCCTACCTGGAAGACGGGGTGCCGACCGCGCCCGGCAACCTGGCCTTCGATGCCGACCTGCGCGCGCGCATCCCCGCCTGGGGCCTGCGCCGGCTGGCCGACGTGCTTGTGCACGCGCATGCCGCCGGCCTGCATCTGCAAGAGCGCGTGGCGCTGCCCGCCAACAACCTGCTGCTGGTGCTGGCCCGCCGGGCCGGCGCGCAATGAGGTCATGAAGTATTTGGCCGGCTACCCCGCCGAGCTGCTGGCGGGTGTGCCGGCGCTCATCGAACAAGGCCGGCTGGCCGCCACTGTGTTGCAGCGCTACCCCGAGCCGCACGCGGTGCGCACCGACGGCGCGCTGTACGGCTACGTGGCTGCGCTCAAGGCACGTCACTTGCGCCAGTCCGAACCCCTGGCCAAGGCCTTGTTCGACCAGAAACTGCACATCGTGCGCAACGCCCTGGGCACGCACACGACCGTGTCGCGCGTGCAGGGCAACCGGCTCAAGGCGAAGCGCGAAATCCGCATCGCCAGCCTGTTCAAGGACGCGCCGGCGGCCTTCCTGAAAATGATCGTCGTGCACGAACTGGCGCATCTGAAGGAACGCGATCACGACCGCGCCTTCTACGCGCTGTGCCGGCACATGGAGCCCGCCTACCCGCAGCTGGAGTTCGATGTGCGCTTGTGGCTGACAGCGATGGAACTTGAGGGCTCCTCCTGAGCAGCGCGCAAGACGACTCGAAAGCCGGCGCGGCACAACGACTTGCACGGTGCGGACTGGGTCCACCACCCATGCAAGGCCTACTCCCCATGCAAGGCGATCCTCAACGTCAAGGCCGCGCGAGGCCCCAGTCGCAGAGTCGAAAACACACCATCGCCAGAACATGCCATCGCACTTGCAAATGCGAACGATTCGCATTACAGTTCCAAGATGGTTGTTTGCGTCTGCCACCGAGTTTCTGAAAGCGACATCGCCCGCGCGGCCCATGCCGACTGCGACAGCTTCGACGACCTGCAGTTCGAATTGTCGGTCGCCACGTCCTGTGGGCGCTGCCACGATTGCGCGCGGGAAACGTTTCAACGCCACGCCAAAGGGCATGGTGCGACGGTGGCGCAGACTTGCTGCAGCGGTCACGGGTAGCAGCGCGGCGTGACCGGCACCCAGCCTCTGACCGACGCCACCGTGGGCGCAAGCGCCACCGTAGCGGGCGTCAGCGTGCCGGCGGGTCTGGACGACTGGGCGCAACAGCTTCAGGACCTAGGCTTCATGCCCGGTGAACGGGTGACGCTGATGGTGCGGGGCCGCTCGGCGGCCGACCCGCTGGTGGTGCGAGTGGGTTTGTCCACCTACGCCTTGCGCAGCGCCGAAGCGGCCTGCGTGCACGTGAGCCGGTAAGGCTGCCGGCGTGCAAGAAGCCGTCATCCACGTGCACCGGGGCGGCCCGGTGGTGGCCCTGGTGGGCAACCCCAACTGCGGCAAGACGGCACTCTTCAACAGCCTGACCGGCAGCCGCCAGAAGGTGGCCAACTACGCCGGTGTCACGGTCGAGCGCAAGGAAGGCCGGCTGACCACAGCCGCCGGCAAGGCGCTGCGCCTTCTGGACCTGCCGGGCACCTACAGCCTGCACCCGCGCAGCCCCGACGAGCGCGTGACGCGCGACGTGCTCTACGGCCGGGCGCTGGGCGAACGCCGGCCTGAGCTGGTGCTGTGCGTGGTGGACGCCACCAACCTGCGGCGCAACCTGAAGCTGGTGCTGGCCGTCAAGCGTCTGGGCCTGCCGGCGGTGGTGGCGCTGAACATGGCCGACCTGGCCGAAGGGCGTGGCCTGCACATCGACACCGCTGCCCTGGCGCGCGAACTGGGCCTGCCGGTGCTGCGCACGGTGGCGGTCAAGGGCGCAGGCTCGGCGGAGTTGCGCG
>ENA-OFCE01001714-OFCE01001714.1-metagenomes-genome-assembly--contig:-NODE-1714-length-10542-cov-2.884047_pt1 | contig 10542 bp, 8 predicted proteins | sample MGYA00153388_OFCE01 | MGnify analysis MGYA00153388
CGTTAACGGCTGTTATTACAGCCTTTCTTTTGAGTCGAAACCATAGTAAATAATTATATATCCCTAACGTTCTAAAAATTTTGGCATATGTTGACAGTTTATGTAATATAATGTAATATTAAAGGGAAAAGTATATTGTGGCAAACTTATCCAAAGATAAGGACGCAAAGCCGTGGGTCTAAGGGATGGCACATCCTATGATCGCCAGGTTGCCGATTCAATGTAGAATTGTAATTAGCACCAGCGTATCTTAGACTGGTGCTATATTTTTACATTTTACATATTTCAGGAGGTTTACGTGAAGCTAAAGGTTAAGGGAAAAATACTTGCAATCATTTTAATAATATCAATGGCAACACTTTTAGTTGGCTCTATCGGATATTATTATACCAACACGATGAGTAACGAAATGAAAATTATGTATAGTGAAAATCTGTTGTCAATTAAAAGGTTAAATGAGACTCGACATAATTTTAGAGCCGTCCATGGAATGATTCTGGAAATGATTTTTGGTAATCTTGATAAAGCAAGAGAAGATGCCTTGGTCACGCAGATGAAATCCTTGTCTTCTGAAACAGACCAAACATTAAAGGCATATGAAAGTCAAAATTTGGGGTCCTTCGAACGGGAAAAGTTAGTAGTGCTAAAAGAAGCAATCGGTCAATATCGAACAGAGCGTCAAAAAGCTATCGAATTATCTCAGCAAGGGCGCAAGCAGGAAGCATATGTTTACTTCACCCAGCAGGCAGCCGGCAAATTGGAAATTGTCAATTCGACTCTTAAAGAGCTAGCTGACTTCATGTCAGATAAAAGTGAAAAGGCGAATCGTAAGGGCCAAGAGTATGCTGGATTTGCGGGAATCGTTATTTTCACATTAACAGGATTTTTTGTTCTACTCTGCCTATTCTTAGGTTGGCGATTATCCAATTTAATTGCCAGAAGATTAAAATCCGTTTGCGTGTTTCTAAATGAGATCGAAAAAGGAAATCTTGGGGTAGAGAGTATTAATGTGGTAGACCAGGATGAAATTGGTGATATTGGGGTCGGATTAAATAGCATGGCTAACAGCTTGCAGCGTTTGGTGCGCCAGGTAGCATCTTCATCTGAGCAAGTTGCTGCTTCGTCGGAAGAGCTGACAGCAAGCGCAGAGCAATCGGCTCAAGCTACGAATCAAGTAGCAGCGACGATTAGTGAAGTAGCGCAAGGAGCTGAGCAGCAGGCAAGTGCAGTGAATGTTACGACTGTTGTAGTACAGCAGCTTTCTGCAGGCATTGAGAAAGTTGCTGAGAATTCAGCGATCATAAGTGGCGTATCCGATCAAACCTCTAAAGCTACCCAAGATGGTACACAAGCCGTAAATGCGGCAATTAGTCAGATGGAAATCGTAGAGAAAACGGTGACTAAGTCAGCTCAAGTGGTGACGAGATTGGGAGAACGATCCAAAGAAATTGGACAGATTGTCGATACGATATCGGGAATTTCTGCTCAAACCAACCTTCTGGCGTTAAATGCTGCTATTGAAGCTGCACGAGCAGGTGAACATGGCAGGGGCTTTGCTGTTGTTGCTGAGGAAGTTCGTAAGTTGGCAGAGCAATCCCAAGAAGCCGCCAAGAAAATTGCCGATTTAATTACGGAAACCCAGTCGGATACCGAAGAAGCAGTAGTTGCGATGAAAGAAGGCAGCCATGAGGTTAATGTAGGAGCACAAGTGGTTAATACCGCTGGGCAAGCTTTTAGGGATATATCAGCACTCATTGACCAATTAGCGATGCATATAAAAGAGACTTCAACTTCTATTGAAGAAATGGCGTCTGGCAGTAAGCAGATTGTGGAATCGGTACACGACATTGATACGATTAGTCAAGAAACGGTTGGCAGGACGCAAATCGTGTCTGCCGCCACAGAAGAGCAGTCGGCATCTATGGAAGAAATTGCTGCGTCCAGCCAAGCATTAGCTAAAATGGCAGAAGAACTTCAAGGGATTGTTAGACAATTTAGAATGTAGAAAATCATACCTGAATATAAAAAACCTTTCTATAATACATAAAAAGACCCTACAGGGGAGACTTTTTTAGTGTCTGCTCTGTAGGGGACATTTTATATTAGAAAGGTTTTTTATTATTTACTCATGGACACTTGTGATACATGTTAAGCTTATAGTCGTCAAACCCAAATAGCAAGAAAGTGGAAGCATGATTCCCTTGATTTTTTGACTAAATCTCTTTAGAGTAGAAGGCAAGGTAAATCATAATAAGATCTAGCGGAGTAAGGCGAATCATTATATAGTAGTAAGATAGCTGTGAGTATAGAGCCTAAGATAATTTTTAAAATAAGGTGAGGTCAAATGAAAGTATTAATCATTGATGATGAAAAAAGCATTCGCACCATCCTTTCAGAAATGGTACAGCAATGGGGATATGAAGTGATCCTTGCTGCTGATGGTGAAAGTGGATGGAAGATATTCCAGATTATTAATGAGCCTGTTATTGTGCTCTTAGACTGGATTATGCCTGGTATAGATGGGGTGGAGCTATGTAAGAGGATAAAACAAGGCGCAAAAACGTCCCATACGTATGTCATTATGCTAACAGCAAGAAAAAGCGATATAGAAGATATGGTTATTGGCTTTGATGCTGGAGCGGATGATTTTTTGACTAAGCCAATTGATCCAAGAGAACTGAGTTGCAGATTATCCGTTGGCAGCCGTATTTTAAGTTATCAATATGAATTAGAGCAGCGCAATGCTGCCTTATACGAGACTACACGAGTTATGGAAAATATTATGCGGGAGCTACAGACTGTAAATGGAAAGTTAAAAGATCTTTCTATGGAAGATGAAGTTACAGGTATCGCCAATAGGCGATGTTTGGAAAACTATTTGGCTAAAGAGTGGTGGCACGCATTGCGAGAGAAACAGATAATGACATTTATCATGATTGATGTGGACTACTTCAAGCTTTATAATGATACCTATGGACATCTGGCAGGAGATGAATGCCTAAAAAAGGTTGCAGCAGTATTGGATCATAGTGTAAAACGCAATTCAGATATAAAGGCACGTTATGGTGGTGAAGAATTTGCAGTTGTTTTGTATGCTACAGATTATGCTGGAGGACAAAAGATCGCTGAAAAAATCAGGTTAGCTATTGAAGAGTTGCAAATACCTCATAGCGCTTCTGCAATTAGTCCCTATGTTACTATTAGTTTAGGCGTTGCCACGATGATGCCAGATCCCGATTTCTCTTATGAAATATTGATCAAGAAAGCCGATGATGCTTTATATCGGGCGAAACGTGAAGGCAGAAATAGATGGATTGCTGTTTGACTTAGGAAGAGGTGGTAGCATGCTAAAGGATGAAAAACTGATTCAGGAATTTGTTGTAGAAGCGAAAGAGCATGTAGAAAAGATAGAGTCAGGACTGCTGTCCTTTGAGCAAAAAGAGTATGATGAAAATGTGATCAATGCAATTTTTCGCTCGGCTCATAATATTAAAGGGACAGCAGGTTTTTTTGGCTTTCAAAGAATCGTTGAATTATCTCATGCCATGGAAAGTGTACTGGGAAAGATACGGAGCAGGGAAATTGCTCTAGTATTTGACATCGTAGATGCATTATTAATGGCTAATGATGAGCTGCGGGAACTATTAGATCATATCGCTATAAGTGAAGAACGAGACATTACTTCTTTGGTAAAAAGGCTGCAGCATATTTATATAAGTGGTAAGGATGCTCAGCTGATTGAACCATTAGATGCTGGGGATGAGACCTTCATTCCTGAAATACCCCAGAAAGCAGCAAAGAAGCACAAAGATGATGCCGATAACAAGATGATTAGTGAATTGGGAAAGAAAGGTCATAAAATATATAAATATGTGCATGCACTTGATTCTCAACAGATTGATGTAGAGCGATTTTCTATCAATATGTCAAAGAGTATTCAGTCCATTGGAACCATCTTGAACAGTTATATTCGAAACAAGAATTTTGTAACAGAAGAGAATTTTTATGGGCAAGAAATAGTATTTTTGTTTAGTACTGTGCTGGAAAAAGAACTGGCAGTAATGGCAATTGGTGCCAATGCAAGAGAGATTGAGGAGCTTTCCATTTCCACTCAAAGTGCAGAAATTTTTCAACTATTATCGGAAACAGAAGAAAAGTCAGCTTATCCTAAAGAAGAGAATTTGCTTAAGAGCAAGCAGAAGGCTTTAGATTGTTCGGAAGAAAAAATTAAAAATGATTTGGCTGAAGAACGTATTAAAGTGGATGTTACTTTACTTAATAATCTAGTAAATTTGTCTAGCGAGATGGTACTGGCAAGAAACCAATTGCTGCGTTTATTAGAAGCACATGTGGACGGGATACCGGGTATTCGGCCTGTTTTACAAAAGATTGATCATACCACCACCGAAATGCAAGAAAAGATTATGCGTACTCGGATGCAGCCGATCTCCATTTTATTTCATTCCATTCCACGTTTAGTACGTGATCTGTCAAAGAAATTGGGGAAAAGTCTTACGCTAAAAATGGAAGGCAAGGAAGTGGAAATGGATAAATCCATTCTGGAAGGATTGATCGATCCATTTACCCATTTGATACGTAATGCATTAGATCATGGCATAGAAAAGCCTGAGATGCGAAAGGACTTAGGGAAAGATCCTACTGCTATGATCGAGATAAAAGCTCGGCACGAAGGTGGCCGAGTGATTATCGATATCATGGATGATGGAGCAGGGATTGATGTGGAGAAGGTTAGGCAGCAAGCTTTGCAAAAAGGGCTGGTTGGGCAGGATGAAGCAATGGATATAAGTGAAAGTAAAATGGCAGAATTAGTCTTCTCACCAGGTTTTTCAACCGTCTCCCAGGTAAGTGATATTTCAGGCCGCGGCGTAGGTTTGGATGTGGTCCGATCGAATATTGAAAAATTTGGCGGTACTGTAGAGCTGCATACCTTGAAAGGAAAAGGAACGACTTTTCGCTTGCTGCTGCCTTTAACGTTAGCGATTATACCTTCTCTCATTTTAGCAGTTGGCAAGCATAGCTTTGCTTTGCCTCAGGCTCATTTACAAGAAATTGTACGAATCGTAGATGGGCAAGAGACAGGGAGATTGCAGTGGATTCAAGGGCAAAGAGTACTGCAGCTGCGTGGGAAATTAGTTCCCATTGTTCACCTTGCAGATGTGATTGGTTTGGAAAAGAACTTCGAAGTAACAAGCCCTATTACACGAATTCTGATTATAAAAATTGCCAGAAGAACCTTTGGTATCATTGTTGATGTCATTCATGGTCAGGAAGAACTTTTAGTAAAGCCCATGCCTAATCATTTAAAAGAAGTAAAAGTGTATTCAGGAGTAACGATCTTAGGTGATGGCAGTATTGCCATGGTTCTAGATGTTGACGGGATTGCTAGTATGGGGAATTTGGTGTTTTCCGAAGAAGGGGTGGAAAGTTCTCAATCGGAAATGGTATCATTAGAGAACCAAATAGAAGAGATGCAGGATTTATTGCTATTTCAATGTTCCGGACCAGAGATCTTTGGTCTGCATTTGTCCATGATCGCAAGGGTTAACGAAATCAGCCCTCACCAGATCGAAGAGGTTGGGAATAAACAATACTATAATTCTCAAGGTAATATCATGCAATTAATCCGATTGGAACAGTATCTGCCAGTTGCTTCTAAAGAACAATCAGGTGAGAAAATGTATGTGATTACACCTAAAGGGAATAACCTTTCCGTAGGTCTTCTGGTAAGAAAAATAAAGGATACAGTACAAGTGGATTCCTTGATGGTAGAAGAGGATATCCAAGGAAAAGGACTATTAGGATCGACGATCATCAATGAAAAAATCGTACTGTTAGTGGATTTGCATGAAGTCTTTGAGATGAGTGCTTCAGAACAGTATGCCCAATTGAAATTTGATAAGGCAGATGTATTGAAAAAAGTGGCAGATATGCAAGGTGTAAGAGGAGAATTTTCATGACAGGAAAAATTTTGACCTTCTATCTTGGTGGTAGTTTGTGTGGTATCGATATAGTTTTTGCTAAAGAAATTAATCGAAATGTCAAGTATACGGCTGTTCCAGGGGGAGCGTCCCACGTAGTAGGTCTTTTGAATTTGCGTGGACAAGTAGTGACTTTGTTTGACTTAACCCAGATATTACATTTAAATCAGAAAACGAAATGTATGATTCTAAAAGGGCTTTTTCAGGGAGATTATATAGGTTTTTTTATTGATAAGCTAGCAGAAGTGATTGATATAACACCCGATATGTGCGAATTACCTCCAGCAAATATAAAGAATCTGCAAGGACGATTTATATCGGAAATAGTAAAGTTTAATAAGGAAATTATTTTAATTCTAGATATAAATAAAATATTTGATGCGATATAAATGAAATATGGAAAGGAGAAAATAGCATGAAGTGGTTTAATAACTTAAATATTGGTAAAAAACTAATGATTAGTTTTATGCTGATTGTCTTTATTGCGGGTCTTATGGGGGTAGTGGGAATACGTAATATTAAGGAAATCGAAATGAGTGATCAGCAGTTATATGAGGTCAATACCATTCCTCTGGGAGATCTTGCCCAGGCAGCGATGTCCTATCAGCAGATTCGAGTGCTTGTCGGTCAATCCATTATTGAAACAGATAAAGAGAAGAAAAAACAATATCGTACTTCTATTGATGAATTGCATAATAAGATGAATATGGAATTGGCGGAGTTTGAACAAAGTATTAAATCGCCTATGGTTCGACAGGAATTCAATAAGTTGAAAATCATACAAGGTAAGTGGAGCGTTATTTTGGATGAAGCATTACGTCTCATTCAGGTAGGAGATAATCAGGCTGCTTATGCTATTTATGCCGGGCAAGGCAATCAATTTTCATTAGAACTGACTCAGCTTATTGATCGATTAATTGATTTACAAATGGCACATGCAGGCGAAAAGGCAAGAAGTAACTCGGCAGAAACGGAAGCGACAGTTAAGAATATGGCAATTTTACTTGGTATAGGCTTTTTGGCAGCTATGAGTTTAGCTGTATTTATAACTAGGAAGATTACAGAGCCTGTGAAGGAACTGCAAAATCTCATGTCCCAGGTAGAAGACGGTAATCTTACCATAACGGGAAAAGCAAGTTCTCAAGATGAAATAGGGCAACTGACTTTGTCTTTTAATAAACTCATTGAGACAATGCACCAAATGACGAAAGAAATCTATGACACTGTCATTGTTTTGAATCAATCTTCCAATAGCATGCTGATGGTTGCGGAGGTGGTAGCATCGAATAGCGAAGAAATGAGTGCTGTTATTAACAGTGCCAGTGAGTCTACAGAGGAGATCAATATAAGTGTTACTCATGAAGCGAATGCATCTTTGGAGTTAAATGGAAATATCCATTCCATTTCTGTGGCCACAGAAGAAATTTCTTCAACCATTCATAGTCTGGCTTCTGCTTCTGAGCAGGCATCTGTTAGTTTGGATCAAGTAAGTAGCCTTATTGAGAAAATATCTGGAGGCATCAGCCTAGTTGCTGGTTCTGCCAAAGATGTATCAAGCTCTGTATCCGATGTAGTAATAGCCGTAAAGGAAATTAATCTTTCTTTAAATGAAGTGGAAAAAAATTGTCAGCAATCCATTACCGTAGCCAAAGATGCAGAGTTGCGAGCACAGGAAACTACAATTATTATTGAGAATTTAAGCGGCGTATCAAAACAGATTGGTAAGGTAGTTAATTTGATCAATGACATTGCTGACCAGACCAATATGCTGGCGCTAAATGCAGCCATTGAAGCTGCAGGTGCTGGTGACGCAGGCAGAGGATTTGCTGTTGTGGCTAATGAGGTCAAAGAATTAGCTAAGCAAACATCAGGAGCAACGGATGAGATAAGGGCCCAGATCGAGGCGATGCAAGATAAAATGCAAGAGGCAGTACAAGCGGTGTGCGGTATTACCCAGGTTATTGATGTGATGAATACGAATAGCAATAACATTGCAGCAGCTGTAACAGAACAATCTACCGTGGTGGGAGATATATCCTCTGCTGTGATTGTTGCTTCTGATAAGATACATCTGATATCCAATGAAATTGGCGATATTGCAGAGAAATCTCGCCATGTAGCCCGAGGGGCTGGGGAAAGCACACAGGGAGTGAAAGAAATTGCTCATTCTGTTAGCGAGCTATCCTTGACAGCAGGGGAGTTGGCTAAAAATACAGAAGGTGCGTCGATAAAAATGAGTGAGGTAGCTAATACTTCCCAGAAAATCGCTGCCAATGTTGAAGAGATAGCCATTAGTATGGATGAGATCAATAAAGCCTCACATAACACAGCCAGCAAGGGAGTGGAGACCACTCAGGCTGCCGATGAGCTTGTTTTGGTTTCGGGGAAATTAGAAGAGTTAGCAAAACGCTTTCGAGTCTAAGAATCAACCTTAAAAGCATAAAAGATAATAAAAAGACATATTTAGGGGGGATGATGATGAATGGACACCTATCTTCCCAGGCATTTCGATTATTTCAGAAATATATTGAAGAACATTGCGGCATTGTAATTCGAGATGAAAAAGCGTATTTGATTGAGAGCCGACTTTCCAAATTCTTAATACGATTTGGCCTATCCAGCTTTGAAGAATTATATAACATGCTGCGTCAGCAGAAGCAAGCCGCTTTGACAGAAGAAATTATTGATGCGATTACAACAAATGAAACATTATGGTTTCGAGATAAAACGCCTTGGGAAGTTCTAGAAGATCAGTTGCTGCCGAAATACATTACAGCAATCAGGCAAGGTATGGGCGGAAAGATTCGTATTTGGAGTGCTGCCTGTGCTACTGGGCAAGAGCCCTATTCCATTGCTATGTGTATTGATCGTTATCTCCTGCGACATGGAATTGCCGATATTACATTGAATCACTTCGAGATCGTAGCCACCGATATTTCACATACGGTTTTGCAGCTTGCCAAACTGGGGAAGTATGACAATATAACGATGGCTCGTGGAATGACCTTGGATTATCGAGAACAATATTTTCGCCAGGAAGGACGTACATGGCTGCTAGATGAAAGGATCAAAAACAGCGTTCAATTCAGGCAATTTAATTTGCAGAATAGTTTTATAGGGTTAGGATTCTTTGATTTGATCTTTTTTAGGTATGTAGCAATTTACTTTTCAGAAGCATTAAAAAAGGAAATCGTCAAAAAAATTACAAACTCTTTAACTAAAGAGGGTGTGTTAATTTTAGGAAATTCAGAAGTATTCCTGGATTATAACGAATACTTTGAAGCCGAGTACTATAAAAATGCTAACTTTTATACTGTGAGGGGTGGATGTTATGAAAATATTATCCGTAGATGACTCGGCCATCATTCGAAAAATTATACGCAGTGGCGTAGAGGTACTTGATTATGAATTGGTGGAAGCCGCAGATGGGATAGAGGCCTTAACCATTTTAGAGAGATCTTCTGAAGATATTATTCTAATATTATTAGATTGGAATATGCCTGGTATGGATGGATTAGTTTTTCTAGAGAAAATTAAAGCTTTATTTTTACTGTTGAATCAAACTTTAGATATTCCTTACCAAAACGGAAAAACTGAAGAGAAAATTAAAAATACAGCATCTCTTAAGCATATACCCGTAATGATGGTTACTACAGAGAGCGAAAAAGAAAATATTATAAGAGCAATTCAGGCTGGAGCCATTAATTACTTAGTAAAGCCCTTTACCATTGAGGAATTAATGAAAAAAGTATTAGAATGTATGGGAGAAGGGAGGTAGCTTATGGAGTCTCAAAAAAAATCATTTTTGCAAAAATGTTTAGCAGAGTCTGTTTCTGACGTATTTAGTACTATGGTTGGAGTAGAACTCTGTCCGGTACAAGAAAAAGTAGTTGCTCCTAAAGGGTATAAAAGTGAAATTACTGGAGTGATGATGATTTTAAGTACCCATAATGCCTTGCTTTCCATAGCACTAAGCAAAGAAAATGCGGCGATGATTGTTTCCTTTATGACAGGCATTGCCTCTGTTGAATTGGCAGATGATGAACTGTATGATGGCGTTGCTGAATTAGTAAATATGATAGCTGGCAGGGCAAAAGCCTTATTAGCAGGAACAGACTATCATTATCAAATCACACCTCCTCTTACCATTGTTGGCGAAAATCATTTCATTCTGTATAAAAAGAACGTATCTCAGCTCAGTATGGAATTTGAAGCCGGAGAAATAAAACTTCATTTAGATTTGACCTATTTATGAATGCGGGGAGTATAAGTTTCTATTGTTATATAAAAAATGAACCGCGAAGACACGAAGAAATACAAAGGTTGCGAAGGGGTATTATAGATATTTTTTGTCTTCATATTCTTCGTTGTCTTTGAATCTTTGTGTTTCAAAATATTTTTTAAAAGAACGTGAAGCGTTTTTTTATAGCACAGAGTATAAAATTTTTTGAGGACGAAAGTATTATTAGCCTGTCATTGCGAGCATAGCGAAGCAATCCCCTGCTTGTTAAGAGATTGCTTCACTCTGTTCGCAATGACAAAA
>ENA-OFCE01001716-OFCE01001716.1-metagenomes-genome-assembly--contig:-NODE-1716-length-10537-cov-2.742606_pt1 | contig 10537 bp, 6 predicted proteins | sample MGYA00153388_OFCE01 | MGnify analysis MGYA00153388
CACTAGTGCCGCAAACGGTATGCATACCGTGAACAACCCGGCATTGAATGGAGATAGACCTTCCACAAGTTGAAGACGCTGAGTCACAATATATTGGATTCCCATTTGAGCAAAAGTGCCTACCAATGCAGTGATAAATCCGGTGGAGAACCTTGTTATCTTAAATAAAGAAAGATCAATAAGCGGGTTGGTGCTATTGTTTTGACGACGGATAAAGATAATAAGAGCCACGATACCGATAACGGCGCCTATTACCGCAAACAGTGGCGATCCGTCACGACGGGCAAACTCTTTGATTGAATAGATGAGCCCCACCATCGCAATCATGATTTGGATGGAACCGGTGAGATCCCAGTCCTTCTCCTTATTACCCTCATGTCTTGGAACATAAATCAGAGTTAATACCATTGCGATGATTGCAATGGGAAGGTTAATCAAAAATACAGAACCCCACCAGAAATGTTCAAGAAGCAGTCCGCCGACGATAGGACCTAGTCCGGCGCCTCCGGAAGAAACGGAGCCCCAAATGCCGATTGCCATTGCAAGCTCGCGCTCATTTGTAAATGTAACCCTGATAATAGACAATGTGGCAGGCATCATCATGGACGCTCCGACTGCTAAAAGAACCCTCGCCGCCACCAGTACAGCGGGTACAGGAGCAAAAGCGGCAGTCATTGAAGCAGCAGCGAATACGAGCAAACCGAGGGTAAAGATTTTTTTATAACCCAAGCGATCCCCAAGCGATCCCATTGCCGGAAGCAGACCCGCCATTACAAGGGAGTAGCCATTCAGAATCCATAATTTTTCTGATGCGGACGCACCGAGATCATGCGTTAAGCTGGGCAATGCCGTATACAGGATAGTCATATCCATCACAATAAGCAAAAGTGCACTTGATACGATAGCCAGAACCATCCAACGTTTGAATTTAGACATGTTGTACCTCCGTGAATAAAGATATAATGTTAGTATAGTATGTACTATAATCTATAGGGTTACCCGATAGTCAAGCTTTAATTAATGAGATATAATAAAAACATTAAATTCTAAACACATAATGGAGGATTGAGTTATGTCTGAAAATTACAGCCATTACTTTAGTAGCAGCGAATTTGCCAAAACTTGCGGGGTTACTAAACATACCCTGTTTCATTATGATGAAATCGGACTGTTAAAGCCAGAAATTACAAACTCAAAAGGATATCGTTATTACTCCATTCAGCAATGTTTCGCACTTGATATTATTAATGTGTTGAAAAAAGCGGGAAGCTCTCTACAGGAAATCAAGGGTTATATCCAGAAGCAGAACACGCCTCTGTTCATAGAATTGCTTAAACAAAAACTGCATGACCTAGAAGTAGAGCAGAAGAAAATAAAACGGATGCAAAGCTTTTTGAAAAGCGCCATTGAAATGACGGAGCAAGCTAAGGAGCAGTTACATGATGGGCCATCTATTGCGGAATGTGAAGAGGAATATTTTATTGCCATACAACTAGAACACGGCGATGGCGACAAGGAGTTTACTCACAAATTAAACGAACAGCGAGAATATTGCGAAAATCACTCTATTGAGTGCGATTGTCCGCTTTGGACAATTTTATGTAAGGATCGTTTTGAGTCAGGCGATTATTACCCTGACTATATTTCCAACAAGCTCAAGGCTCCGATTCAAGGAGAGAAAATGATGATCAAACCCAAAGGATTCTATGCCGTCTTAAATCACAGAGGATCCTATGAAACGATATCTGAAACGTACGCAATTTTAAAGAAATATATAGCAAGTAAAGGAATGGCTGTATGTGGAAATGTGTACACGGTAGATTTGCTCAACTATTTTACAGAAAAGAATTCAGACGACTATGTTGTGCAAATATCGGTTGAGGTTTCTAAACTTTTGTGAGTAATGAAGATGATTAGCTGGAGGACGGTTCTGCTTGAAGCAAAAAATGGCCTGAAGTCAAATAACTTCAGGCCATTTTAATAAGCAGTCCAACCTGCATCTGCTATAACTACTGTACCGTTAACAAAACTAGAATCATCTGAAGCAAGAAATAACGCAACTCTAGCAATTTCTTCCGGTTCGCCCACTCTTGGATTTAAATTCATCCCCGCCATTGCTCTTCCCATACCAAATTCATGTGGATTACTTATAGCAGCGGCAATATTTGTATTTATACCACCAGGAGCAATTGCATTGCAACGGACCCCTAATGTTGCATATTGAAACCCTACGTTCTTAGTTAATCCAATAACTGCATGTTTTGCTGCTGTATATGCTGCACCTGCTCTTGAACCCATTAAACCTCCTGTCGAAGCAATATTTACTATAACTCCACTTCCTTGTCCTGTAAATATAGGAAGTGCTTTTCTTATGGCACGCATTGGTCCAGTTGTATTGATTGCAAAAACTCGTTCCCATAACTCATCAGTTAAATCTGCAGCTGGGACAAAGTTATCCATAATACCAGCATTGTTAACTAAAATATCTAATGTTCCATAAGTATTAACGGCGGTATCAATTAACTTCTGAATATCTTCTTCTTTTGCAACGTTTACTAGTAAAGCAGTAGCAATCCCGCTGTTCGATTCAATTTCAGCTACAGTTGCCTTGGCTGCATCTAAGTTTATATCAGACACAACCACTTTAGCTCCTTCTTTAGCATATAGAATTGCTATTTCTTTACCCATTCCAGAGGCAGCCCCTGTTACTACTGCAACTTTCCCTTTAAGTCTCATTATAATCCCCTTCTTTTTTTCGCCTTTTATTTTGCTATTCAAATAAGATGAGCAATACTAGCATCACAGCCACCACCAACAGTAAAGATGGTTGTAGGCTTTTCTTACATGATCAAGTTTTTACATTACTCTAGCTGCTTCATAATTGATTTATATCCAATAATATTATTTTCGATACTATAGTCATCTTCTAGTACTTCAACATAACTTTCAATATCCTTTTCCGACTATCGGGGAATAGGCTTGCAAAAAGCAAATATGGGATCGACAGGTTAGCAAAGAGTCTCGTAGGGCTTAGTTTTATTGAAATACATGAGGGGTGTACCCCATTTGCGAGGTACACCCTTCATGTATTTTTTTCTATTTTATTTGAGTTCCGGCCAGTAGTCTTTGTTGGCTTCAATAAGATCATCAAGAATAAGCTTTGCAACCTTGGCACTTGGTACTGTCTTGGACATTGTCAGTGCCTGCCAGAGTTTTAGGTATGAGCCTTCTGCCCATGCTTCAACAGTAAGCTTTTCTACTGATACCTGCTGCTCCATAAGACCTTTCTGGAACTGCGGAATTTTACCAACTGTCAGAGGTTCCGGTCCTTTGCAGCCTACGATACAAGGGATTTCCACCATAGCTGTCGGGTCAAAGTTAGGAATAGCACCGTTGTTTTCAACAATCAGTAGCATTCTTTCCTTTGTGTTATAGGCAATAGCTCTTGCAAGGTCTACGATGTAAGAAGCATGTTCATCCACTTCAAAGTCGCATTCCTTGGCCGTGCCTGCTGCTGCAATGCGGCGACATTCGCCGAATACGGTCTTTTCACGGCCATCCATGACTTCGTTGGCTCTTGTATATTCGCGGTTGGAATGTTCCACAACTTCGTCCTGGCAGAGATAATATTTGAGGTATGTGTTAGGCAATGTACTAGGATCAAGCTGATAAAATTCTTTGACTGTGTCGTAAGTAACCGTCCAGCTTGTATCTGCCTTGAATTCTGGTATATCAAGATTGTAGCCTTTCTTGCCAACATATTCACGGATTTTCGGCATAAGGTCATTGCCATGGTGATCCATAATACTAGTCCACCAGCCGAAATGATTCAGCCCATAATACCTGATTTCCATTTCCTTGCGGGATTTGAGTCCAGCAATGGCTGCCATGCGGCGTTCAATGCCAATCGGCATATCACAGATATTCAGAATCTTAGCATTTGGTCTGAGTTTACGGGTTGCTTCGGCTACAATCGCTGCTGGGTTGGAGTAGTTAAGCATCCATGCATTCGGCGAATATTTTTCCATATAATCAATAATTTCAATGATACCGCCGATAGAACGCATGCCATAGGAAATTCCTCCAGGACCGCAGGTTTCCTGACCAAGAACATTATACTTAAGCGGAATCTTTTCATCAAGTTCACGCATTGCATATTTGCCGACACGGATATGTGCCATGATGAAATCGATATCTGTGAACGCTTCCTGCGGATCTGTGGTTGCTTCAAATTCAATTTCCGGTGCTTTTTCGCGCAGAATTATTTCGCAAGCCTTTGCTACAACTTCCTGACGCGTTGCATCATTATCATAGAATTTCAATTTACGAATTGGAAATCTATCCAAATTAGCCAAAAGCATCATTACAATTCCCGGCGTAAATGTGCTTCCTCCGCCTGCTACTACCACTGAAAATTTCTTACTCATAGTGATTTTCTCCCCCATCTTTTTAATCTATATTCTTATTTATCATCATTCTTGCCTTGCTCGTTTTTAAATTTATCGTCAACTTGCCATTTTGTACAGAAGCCGTATAACTCTCGTCTAATGCATCTGTAAATACCGTGTCATCAACAAACTGCGGTACATCCAGTGTTATTTCCATCGCATCGCCTCTGTTCATGGCAACTACAGCGTCTTCATCGCCCCAAGAACGTCCGTATACATAGATATCGCCTTCTGCCTTAAGTGTAAATACATCGCCGTAGGCAAAGAGCTTCTTGTTATCGTTTCTTACCTTGATGACCTTTTTGTAATAAGCAAGCAGCTCCTGGTCTTCATTGCCCCACGGATAGGTTTTGCGGGAGTCAGGGTCCGCACTGCCGTACACGCCGGCTTCGTCGCCATAGTAGATAGTCGGTGCGCCTGGATAGCCCATGAGGAAGGCAGCCGCAAGTTTCAATCTTTCCTTGCCCTGTTCATAGTTAAAGTCCTTCAATGTAGCCTGTGCCACGCTTTCCTTGCCGCCCCCAAGCTTGTAAATTGCTCTTACAGTATCATGGGAGTCTACGATATTCATCAAGGCATACAGAGCTTCCTTCGGATAGTTCTGCATCAATACCTTCAGTTCAACATCAGCGGCTGCCGCATCGCCCTTGTTCAGGAAGAGATCGCCGACAGCAAAGCTGAGCTTGTAATTCATCACAGAGTCAAACTGATCACCCGTGAGAAACTGGGAACCATCCTGCCAGATTTCCCCTAAAAGAAGCGGTTCTTGCCCCTGCAATGTCTTGAAGGATTTTACCTCCTTTCTTACAGCTTCCCAAAATTCCGGAGAAACTTCTTTCGCTACATCAATTCTCCAGCCGGCCAGGCCTTTCTTGAGCCATTTTGTGAGAATTGCGTTATCATCATAGATTAAATAGTTATCCAAATCTATGTTGTTGAGCTGGTTCGGGACGTTCTTTACCGGAGAAACTGCCGTCAGTGGAGAGTTTTTGAACGGAACCAAGCTCGTGTAGCCCTGCCAGTCGTGATAAGCATATTTTGTACCCATATCATCCTTGGTAATTTCATTTCTGATATCAAACCAATTCTGCCAATTATACGGGCTGAATTTCTGTCCTTCTGCAATCAAAGAGGCTTTTGCTGCGGCTTCAGCTTTGGCCATGCTCATATGCTTCTTGTTCATCAAATCATAAACTCTGGACCAGTATTCATAAGCGCCAACCCATTCATATTTGCCATAACGGTCAACATAGATAGAGTCATCACCTACATGATTAAATACACCATCCATGATAAGCTGCATGCCACGTTTGTTCATTTCCTTGATAAGCTTGTCAAAGTCTGCCTGCGTGCCAAGGAACGGATCAATGCGTTCATAGTTCACAGTATCATAACGATGATTGGAAGATGCCTCCATGATTGGATTTACATAGATTGCCGTAACACCGAGATCTTTCAGATAGTCTAGCTTCTGCGTAATCCCAGCCAAATCGCCGCCGAAAAAGTCGTTGCATTCGTACGCATCGCCGTCGGCTGCTGGCGTCTTGCTTGCATTGGCAGGGAGCTGATTCCAACTTCTATGCTGTATAGGCTGCTTGCCTCTAGACAGGGATTTTGCATCGTCATTGCTCTTGTCACCATTGAAAAAGCGATCCGGCAAAATCTGATAAATTACAGCTTCCTTTGTCCAGTCCGGCGTCTTGTAGTCCGCACTGTAAACCGTAAGCTGGAAAGGCTTGCCGCCGCGAAGCGTTACCATTCCCGTTTGACCAGGCTTAGCATCTTCACCATATTCCTTTATGCCATTAAGGAGGAACTTATAACCATAGACACCATTTTCATTCATTTTAATGGTCTTTGTCCAGACATCCTCGTCGCCTTTTGTACCTGAAAAGCTCATGTCATAAACCGTCTTTATGCCAGCGTTGTAATCAATATTATATTCATCACCGCCACCAGCTGTAATCTTTGACTTCAAAAGAATGAGCTGAGCCTTCTTGATGTCGCCCTTCTGCCCGCGAATCGAAAGTGTAACTTCGCTGCCGGTCTTTATAGCCTCGAAAGGCTTGCGGCAGTCAATATCCCAGGTATTGTGATAGATCTTGTCTTCATGGATGCTGCCATCATCCACAATGAGTTTCTTTTCATTCGGGTCAAGATAAAAATTTACCTTACCGTCTTTCGTGAATATAACCTCCTGCGTAACAGGATTTTTGCCCTTCTGGTCAATGATTATTTTATAAGTACCTACTTTCACATCAAGACTTGTCGTATAGAATTCATCAAGCATTGTATCACGCATGATAAAATCGCCTTTTGCCGCTTTTGTCAGATTGCCCGCAATTATGGGCAATTCGTTGTTATTCAGCATCTTGTAGCTGCTACTATCCGTAATTTTATGAGTTGCATCATTATAGTAAAAGGTAATCTGCTTCGGCTTCAGTAAGTTCAGTTGTACATTGGCACCATCGAAATTGCCGTTCAATCCGTAGTTCTCGGTCCAGCTGCCATTTATAGCGATCTTATAGAAATAAGCGCCTGCTGGCAAATTTGCCGTGTAGCTGTAAAAGCCATTACCGAGGTCGGTCATTTGCGTCTTCATATCGGACGGGTCCCAGTCCTTAGCCGCGCCAAGCTGATGCTGCAGATTGCCAACTAGCACAACATTTCTCTGTTGCAGCTCTTTTTCAGCCACAGCCTGTACCGCCTGCACCTCAGTCATTGCCAGCACAGCAAACACCATGAGCACGGCAAATATTCTAGTGAAAATACTCTTTCTTAGCATCTTTCTCCCCCCCTTAAAATTCTTGTAAAATCTCCAAGGCATTCCTTATACATTATTTTCAGAAATGAAAATCAAGCTGTGTACGGAACAGGGTTCTGTCATCGTTTGTACTGTTAACATTTACTTTCTGTTTAGAATAGAGTGTTTCCCATTCTACATTTTCCCAAGGCACATATTTAGCACCTAAAATCCAGCCCTTCATATTGCTTGGTAAAGATCCCCATTCATCATCATGCCCGATATCGCCGACTGCACCATAATTTACATAGCGTGTATAAGCGCCAAATGAGCCTACATTTTTAAGATTAGTTCCTTTATAGTCAAGACGAACTGCTTTATCTGTATTGTATTCATCTGCACCCGTCCAAGCATAAGTACCTGTCAACTTCACTGTCGGTGTAAGTTGTGTACGTAAATCAACAGAACCGTATTTGTCACCAAACCATTTTTCTTTATTTGATTCACCATAGGCAACATTTAGTTCCAGATTGTTGGCAATCTTGCCGAAGACATTGGCACCATAAAGCGTATAATCCGCCCCGTCCCATGTAGGAGCAAAGCACCAGCCGCTGACCATCAAATCTTTAGAAATTGGATGCCAGAACTGAATACCATCTGTTTCGCCGCCCTGAAGCATATTCTGATACCCGATACCGCTCCACTTCCTACCGATATTGACATACCAATTATTTGCTATTGTCCCATCAACCCAAATACGTGAAATCGTGCCGGAATGATCTTTATCGATTTCATTGGTATCCCTGCCACTGTGATTATGTTTATTCCCTTGCGCATCCGTAGTAAATGCCGACGTATAATGCGCGTTCTTTTCAAGCTGGAACTTCGCTTTCCAATTATTAGAAATTTTCATTTCACCTTCTAAATCCAGATAAAAACGCTTGTTGTCGTTGTTATATCCTTTGCCATCTGTTTTATCGCTGTCCCACTGTGTACGGACGAATCCAGTGATTTTTACATTGTCGATACGGGCATTGACTGCCTCGATTTTCTTATCAAGTGCATCCAGTTCACTGCCGTATTCTTTTTCGAGCTTTTCTACCAGTGCCTGATCGCCGAGCGAACCGGATTTTACTTTGTCCATTGCTTTGGCAACAATGGTCGCCATTTCATAGCGGCTCATCATGCGGTTACCCTGGAATTTACCATCTTCATACCCTTCAATGATGCCGTCCTTAGCCAATTCGTCAAGTGCTGCATAGCTCCAATGATCCTTCGGTACATCGTTAAAGCTGTCTGCAGCTGCCGCAAACGCCGTCGTCGATGCTCCCAATGCCAAAGTGATTGCCAATGCAGATAAACTTTTTTTCACTTTCATTCTATGTCAACTTCCTTTACTTTTTATTTTTTTGTTAAGAATCACAATTTTAATATTTTTAACTTTCTATAAATTATCTCGCAACATACTTCCAACTGAGACAAAACTTTTCTTTGCTTCCCTTCGGATAACTGCTCTTGCTGACTCTATAGCATAGCCGTCAAACCTATGTATCATTGGTAAATCATTGATTTCATCGCCAATAACATGCACCTCTGAATTCTGCCATGATTTCAACGCCAACAGTTTCTCAATACCTTTACTCTTGTCGATGCCAAGCGGTGTAATATCCACGCTGCCGCGATTCTGGCAGGCATACACTATATCGCCAAACAGCAGGTTGACTTGCCGGGCAGCTTCCGCTGCCCCGTCCAAGCTCGCAAACCCCAGTGCAATCTGATGCACTCGGCTAAGTTCATTAATCTCCGCGATTTCTATCATCTTCAGCAGAAAATCCCATTGCTTTGCCTCGCGGGCAATCCAGGAACCTTCCCTTTCTCGGTACACACAGCTCCGCTGTGCCTGGGAAAACGCCACATGCAAGCTCTCTACAACACATGGATGTGTTGCTACTACATAGAGCATCTGCTGAGGTATCTCCGCCTGATAGAGTACCCTGCCGTCCTCATCAAAGATGATCGCGCCGTTGTTGCATATTGCAAAATCATAGCCTATGCCGAAATGCTCCAGCTGCGGAACCAGCATGCCATAGTCACGTCCTGTGACTACGCCAAACTTGTTGCCAGCCCCACGCCAAAGTTGAACCCCCTCCGCATTTTCCGGACAAATTCCATTATCGACAAACAGCGTTCCGTCAAAATCACTTGCTGCAACCTTCAATCGTCGTTCTCCCTTCACAAAGATAGATCCTTGCTTCATAGGCACGCAGAATCTGATCTGGCGCATCTGCATAATTGCCGAGCAATAGTTTCCCATTGCCTGAAAGTTTAGGCAGGCTGTATTCTTTCTCTTTTCCAGAAAAATTACAAAGAACTATCACTTTCTTTTCTTTCATTACACGCATATAAGCATATATCTGTTCATCTGCCTCCAGTAGCTCTTCATAGCTGCCCTTGAGCAATATATCATATTCCTGACGAAGCTTTGCCAAACGATGATAATACCGCAGTACGGAATCTTCAGCCTGCATCTGCCATCCTGCATTTACTTCGTTATAATTTTCATTCAGTGACAACCACGGCTTGCCGCTCGTAAACCCGGCGTTTTTCCCATTCGTCCACTGCATTGGCGTCCGCGCATTATCACGGCTGTATTTCCAGACAAATTCCAGTGCCTGCTGTTTTGAGAATCCCTCCTGCAATGCAATTGCATATTGTCCCTTGGAGGCGATATCATCATAGCATTCAAGGGAAGGCCACTTTGTATTTGTCATGCCAAGCTCCTGGCCTTCATAGATAAACGGTGTCCCCTTCAAAGTAAACAATACTGTTGCCATTACCTTTGCCGCTAGCTTTTTATCCGCATTCTTCGGGAAAAATTGATTCACCGAACGCGGCTGATCATGATTTTCAAAAAACGCCGGATACCAGCCGTTTTCTGTCGTTGCCTTCTGGCTGTCGCTAAGCGCCTTTTTGAGCTGTGTTAACTTCCAGGGAACCGGTCGGCACCATAGGCTTGCCTTTTCCATATCTAGGTTCATATGGTTAAACTCAAGTAACATATCAAATGCACCATTCTTTCCTACCCACCGCGGCAACTCCTCAGCTGATACACCGTTGGCCTCTGCCACTGTGAAAATATCCTTCCCCGCAGAGACTTCCCTCTTAAACTCATGCAGGTATTCCAGTATGCCCGGCTGATTCGCTGTTGCCATATGCACATTGCTCATGCCGTCCGGACCATCAATTGGCAGGTCCTTTAACACTACGGGCTTCTTTATATATGTAATTGCATCAATGCGAAACCCGCCTACGCCCTTATCCAGCCAGAAATTTGCTATATCATATA
>ENA-OFCE01001718-OFCE01001718.1-metagenomes-genome-assembly--contig:-NODE-1718-length-10526-cov-2.075255_pt1 | contig 10526 bp, 9 predicted proteins | sample MGYA00153388_OFCE01 | MGnify analysis MGYA00153388
GGCACGGCACAGCCAGCTAAACCATTCATCATCTAGAACAAGCCGAAACAACTCGCCCTGCCCCTGAATCTGCCCATGAATCTGCTCATAGGCTTTGCGTTCAGAGTCAAGCAAGGCTTTATGGAGACGCAACAGCGACAGACGCACGGCTTTGAGATGTTGCAGCCTAGAGTCGAGAGAGGGATCGATCGCAGACATGAAGGAATTACAGTAAACACCTTCTCTATCCTGTCACATCGATCTGCGAGTAGTCAAAATCGCTCACCTCAACGTTTGAATTTCTTCAACGCTTAACCCAGTCTTTTGACTAATGGTTTCAATGTCTAACACATCGAGTAGCTGACGGGCGATCGCGATCGCTTGGTGCATATTGGCAACAACCTGCTCATTCGTAATGTCGTAACAGGCATCGTTTGTGCCCATGGCAAACACCACTTGCTGACAACGGGTTGAGGCAGCAACGAGGGTTTGCATTTGAGGTATCAACGAGACGCTGCTCATGCCGCTAATTGCGAAGTTGAAAGCGCGATCGCCCAACGTATTGCCCAATGCCGAGGATATGGAATCTCCAAATAAGCAAACGCTGTAAGTTTGCCCTTGAGAAATCCGAGTGCGATACTGCACTTCATCTTGCCACCACTGTTTTGAAGCTAAATCATCTGGCTTTGGGGCAACCCCCGCCACAGCTAGCAACTCTGGAAAAAGCGCCGATGGGCTGATTTGCAACCACTGACCCGTCTGCCAGCCTAGAGACAGTGCCACCAGCAGCAACAGGGCATTGACCCCAAGCAATACCCGTGTTAAAGCTCGCCTTACCATGCCGAATGTCCTTGTTTTTTAGAGGGTATTGATTTATGAAATACGCGATCGCTGACCAGGCAAACTGTCGCCTAAATTCTTGCCTAAATTCTTGCCTAAATTCCGTGACTTTTACCGATCACCCAATGCCGCCGGAAAAAGCGTGACAGAGAAGACTCTTCCAGCGTTAGGCAAATGGGGCGACCGTGGGGGCAAGTGCGGGGATTGCGGGTTTGCTGCCATTGGGTCAATAAAGTTTGCATGGCTGAATGAGATAGCACGGTGCCATTGCGAATGGCGCTACGGCAAGCAGTCGCCACTTGAGCGGTTTGCAAATCACCGCCAAAACTGAGTTCGATCAGCGCTTCTACACAATCCGATCGCGCCGCTAGCAAAGCAGGAGCCGATCGCGCCACCCACGCCTGATCGCCAAAAGGTTCCACCTCTATTCCAATCCGCTGCAATTGCTCGATTTGGGCAGTGGTCAATAGGTTCAGAATAATCGGCGTTTCGAGCGGCACAATTTGCCAGCGATCGCACAGTTGCTCATACAGCACCCGTTCATGGGCAATATGTTGCTCAATTAACCAAACTCCAGTGGGGTGTTCAGCCAGTATGTAAGTGTTGTGAACTTGGGCAAGCGCTCTGAGTAAAGGGGCTGAAGATTGTAGGCTAGGAGCTAGGGATGCGTCCTGTTCGCCAAGTTCTAATCGTGACGGCGGCGAGGTGTTCCATACGCCGCCAGTTTCGGCAGTTTTGAGCAATTGACCCATGCGATCGGAGTAAAGCGTTTCTGGCAATGTGTCAGGATTTAAGCGCAAAGTTTGGTCGATCGCCGCTGCAATCTGATCCCGCCATTCGTCTAAATGATGCAAATAGATCTCTGATTTAGCAGGGTGACGGTTCCAATCAATCTGCTCTGGAGCTACCCGCAAATGGACAAAGCAAACCGGATAGCGATCGCGGGGCAATGTTCGCCGAAACGCCGTCAAAATCGTCTGTTCAATTTCTGGCAAGTTGACCATTCGCCCATTCACCGCAACGCGCACCCAATCGGGGCGGCGACGATGACAGCGATCGGGTAAGCCAAGCAGAAGATAGAGAGAAGGTGCAGAGTGCGGAGTTGGGAGTGCGGAGTTGGGAGTGCGGAGTTGTTCTTCCTGATCCCTGATCCCTAATCCCTGAAACCCGACACCCGATGCCTGCTCCACCTCTTGCAAATCGTTGACTTCCACTTCTCGCAAAAGTTGGGGCAAAATTTGACGGGCGGTTTTGCCAGGAAACAGCGTGAACCAATCGCGATCGCCCTGCTGCACTTGCCAGGTAATTTGGGGATGGCACAGAGCAATTTGGTGAATCGTGGCTTGCACTGCTTTGAGTTGGTGAGCTATGGAGGGTAAGCCCTGACGACGAGTGGGCAAGTTGGCAAATAGCTGATCAACCGTGACGATGGTGCCCGGAGCGATCGCGACTGGCTCTATTTCAACAGGCAACCCTTGAGCATCATAGGTCACCTGCCAGCCTTCACTCGCTTGCACTGAATCAGCATCACTGGAAGGCGATCGCAATAATGGACGGCTAGCAATCTGCAATTTGGCTAACTGCGCCAGACTGTGCAACGCCTCACCGCGAAAACCAAGGCTGGTGATGTTCCACAAATCTTGGCGATCGCGAATCTTACTGGTGCTGTGAGGACTCGCCGACTGCTTCAGGTTGGGGCGATCCATACCAATGCCATTATCTGTCACTCGCAGCCGCCACTGTTCTGCCCAAACCGATACTGTAATCCGAGTGGCACCACTATCTAAGGCATTTTCTACCAGTTCTCGAACCGCAGCAGCGAGCGAGTCAATCACCTCGCCAGCCGCAATTAAATGAACAACCTCAGTGGGTAACGGATAAATGCCAGATTCCATGATCCCAGTGTAAGCGAGAAGCAAAACGCTGGTAATAGAACATCGATTAGGCATTTCTAGAAAGAAGTCGCTTTGGGGCAGGTTTAGCCAAGTTTTACAACTTTGCCAGCCAATTCACTACAAAATCTGTGCTTGCACTATTTCTTGACCCAAACTTTTTGACCCAAGCTGCTTGACCAAAACGGCTTAAAAATCAGTCAGGTTAAACGCTGCAACAATCAGTCTTTCAGATAGATTTGCTTTAGCTTGAGACTGCACCTCAAAGGTTTTTTCTTCGACTGTACCCGGTTCGCCTAATAGTTTTGGCGGACTCTCGTTATAGCTCACCAACACTCCGCCAGCGTTTCCAGCCCGCACGGTAATCTGCTGTTTCGCTGCCCACGCTTGTTGAGCGCCTTCCGATAGCACCCCCTCAAACTCAGTTTTTCCATCCGCAACAATCCGAATCCAGGATTGAGCCTTGAAAGCCAAGCCAATACGAACTGGCTTATTAGATATTGCAGCAGTGGACGGCAGCCCTGTTTTGTCTGCTACTTTGCCGACTACGGCACCCATCATTTTTTGACTGGGTAAGGGTGGTCCATACAATTCAACCTTTCGGGCGGTCAATTGTTCTGGCTGTTGAGGTAAATTAGCATAGCGAAACGCTTGGGAAGAGGAGCGGTTTAGCACGTAGGACAATCCGCTCACAGCACCCATAACTAGCAGCATATAAGCCAAGTACAAATGCAAGGGGCGTAGCTGCGCTTCTACGGTGCTGCTCCAGGTTGGTTTAGGAGATTTTAGATCGGTTTGAGCGGGAAAAGCGTTGGCAATCTCTGTGCCATCTGCTCCAATCGCGTCAGCATATCGGCGAATAAAACCCTGAATGTAAACAGGCTCAGGCAGTTGGGTCACGTCTGCTTCTTCGATCGCCACCAAAGTTCTTACAGGGATCAGCGTTATCGCTGCGATCGCTTCTAAAGACAGCGGTTGTTCTTGGCGAAGACGGCGCAGATAAGTACCAATTTCAGCCAATAGTTGCGCTTGTTCTTTACTCAATTGAAGAGTCTTATCATTCATGCTCGGCACTCCTCATCTACGCTTAGCTTCTTCGATGTTAAGTCAATTTGTGATTTCAAAAAACCAATCTCAAAGTTTGTCAAAGGGCGATAGCAACCGCTCCTAAGCTGAGGCTGAGTAGCTGATTGCAGCCGAATAGAACCAATTGCAGTCCGGTGGAGCCTTTGGACAGGGTGCCCTAGTTGCTCTGCGATTCGCCTAATTTGGCGATTACGTCCTTCTTTCAAAACAATCTCTAACAATGTTCGGTCGTCGGAGTGCGATTTCAGGATAGAAATGTCTGCGGGCAGAGTTCTTTGCCCTTCTAACAATACTCCCTGTTGCCATTGCTTTAAAGCATCCTGCGATGGATAGCCCTCAACCCAGACTTGATAAGTCTTGGGAATATGATGCCGGGGATGCGTCAAATAAAAAGTTAAATCGCCATCATTGGTGAGCAACAGTGCGCCAGTAGACTCTGCATCTAAGCGCCCGACTGGATGAATCCCTTGTCCTTGGTAGATTAGTGGTAATAAATCCAAAACAGTCCGTCTTCCTTGGGGATCATCGCAAGTAGAGATGACATTCCTCGGTTTATTCATTAGTAGATAGATGCGCTGTGGACACTCAACTGGGTTGACAACGGCACCGTCTATAGAAATCTGAACAGTAGTCGGATCAACTTTTTGACCCAAGTAAGCCACTGTGCCATCCACTTCTACTCGCCCCTGCTGAATCAGTTGTTCAACTTGGCGACGAGCGGCAATGCCCCATCGAGAAAGTATTTTTTGAACCCGTTCGTCCATGCGCTATCGTAGCCTTGCCTTTTGCAAATCGCGTGTTTGTTCCTAAAAGTGCCTTACCTTAAAAAAAAGCGATGAACATTTCCACTTAAATATTACACCGTCACCTTAACAATTCTCAGCATTATGCAAGTTGATCATTTCATTCCAATTCCTTACTTCCTGTTTTTAAAGGTAAAAAGACCTCTAACCAAGCTCCTCCTGTTTCGGGGTGGTTGCTCGCTTTAACCGATCCTTGATGAGCTTCCACAATTTGACGAACGATCGCCAGCCCTAGCCCTGTGCCACTATTTGCTTGAAAAAAGTCCTGCTTCCAATTTTTTGTCGCGGTTTGGGCGTTCGCGGTTTGAGCCTCAACGGTTGGGGAAGCAATGCCAGAAATTGCCGAGGCACGTCCATCTTTTGCGGTTGCTTTCAGGGCAGCTTGGCGAGTACGAGAGAGATCAACTCGATAGAAGCGATCAAACACCTGGGGTAAAGCGGCTTCTGGAAAGCCCGAACCTGCATCAATCACTTCTAGATGAACCTGTTGATTTGTCTCCTTGGCTGCACCCGTCTGATTCGCGTTGCATAGCGAAACCTGCACTCGAATGTGCTGCTGGGTGGGGCTATATTTAATGCTGTTATCTAATAGGTTTAATAAAACTCGGTGCAGTCTTGCTTCATCTGCCAAAATCAGCAGGCGATCGCAGCCGACATAATCTAACTGGATCTGCTTTTCTCGCGCTAGGGGTTCTAGGCTGAGCCAAGCCGACTGCACTAGCCGAGGAAGATCGACGGGTTTCAGGGTTAAACGGTTGGATGGATGCATTTCAAGCTGGTTAAGATCCAGCAAGTCTTGCACCAATCCACTCAGCCGAATCGTTTCATTTAACAACCGATCTACCCAGTCGCGGGTGGGCGGTTCTAGGCGAGATTGCAATGTTTCAGCCACCAGCCGAATGGATGTTAGGGGCGTTTTTAACTCGTGAGCGACATCCGAAATCCAGCGATCGCGCTGCTGAGTCAGCATGACGACCTGTTCTCGGCTTTCTAAAAATACTCCAACACAGCCGTCTGGCATCGGGGAGCCATGACCCCGCAAAGGACGAGGCTGTTTTTGCGACAGTTTGGCATAATCGGGATCAACCGGGCGAAACACCCATTCGCTCTGGCACGGTTGTTGAGTATGGCGAGTTTCTTCAATCAGGGCATCCAATTCATAGGAGCGCACGAGTTCTAACAATAAACGCGGTCTTCCAGGAATATAGGGTTGCATACTGAGCAGTTCACAGGCTTTGCTATTGCAAGTTAATAGCTGATTGTCTTCGTCAACTTGCAAAAAACCAACGGGTGCGACTTGAACTAGCGCTTGAAGAACTTGCAACTCATTTTGAAGGGCAAAATGGGCTTCTTGGTAAGCCGCGATCGCTCGTGTGAGCCGCGATGTAGATGAAAACGCCATTGGGGTATCGGGTCGCCACTTTTGCACAATCCGCCACAGCTTAGCGTTGAGCCGCAGCCATCGCCATTCCAAAAATGCTAGACCCATTATTAGCCCAATCAAAACCCATACTTCCATGGCAAACCGATAAAGTGCAGCCAGAACAAATCCCTAAATCCGGTAGGTTAGAGTTATCGCTATTCTAAGCTGCTTATTTGATGCGATCGCCGAACTTCACCGGCGATCGGTTTGACCACAAGCACTTTTACCACAGGCACTCTCAGCCCAGTCAATGTCACCTTAGCCAAAGCGATAGCCGAATCCTCGAACCGTGATTAAATATTCTGGATTGCTGGGATCACGCTCTAGCTTTTCACGCAGCCAGCGAATATGGACATCCACAGTTTTGCTGTCGCCAATGAAGTCGGGACCCCAAATGCGTTCTAGTAACTGCTCCCGCGACCAAACTCGGCGAGTATAAGTCATAAACAATTCTAAAATTTTGAATTCCTTAGGAGAGAAATTCACCTCTTCGCCGCGTACCATGACTCGGCATTCTTGAGGATACAAAATGATTTCATCAAATTTCAGTAGGGGTTGCTCTGGCTCTGCCTCAAAGTGATAGTGACGGCGCAGCAACGCTCGACAGCGTGCAATTAACTCTCGCATCCCAAAGGGTTTGGTTAAATAATCATCTGCACCCACTTCTAAACCAACGACGCGATCGGTTTCACCGCCTTTAGCGCTAAGCATTAAAATTGGCACATTGTTGCCTTCGCGGCGCACCACGCGACACAAATCTAGCCCGTTGACATAGGGCAACATTAAATCAAGAATAATCATATCGAATTCAGAGTTGGATTGACTTGGGGCAAAAGCCTTGCCGGAGCGCAGGTCGATCCCCTCTTTTGTTTGGTGCAATAAATCAAGCGCAGCGCGCCCATCTTCTGCTGCAACCACGTCGTATCCTTCTTCTGTTAAGGCGAGAGTAATTGTTTCACGAATCAGTTCTTCGTCCTCAACCACTAAAATTCGCCCCATGCGAAGTCCGTTTTGAGCTTTGGTTTTATCAGCAGTCAGCGTCAGCGACATAATAGTGCTAGCTCCTATTTATCTAAGAGAATTCTACCACTGTCAGAAGTTTTAGTAAGCTCTGATACTTCTTAAATCGGTGAGTCATACTCTAAAAATAAGCTGATTTATCGGCGATCGCGCAACTACTAGGTCACGAAAAAATGACTTATGAGGAAATGTGTCTTGGTTTTTTTGAGAGCGAATCTGGATAGAGAATAAGTAGCAGGCTCTATATTTGTGACCCTGCACAAAGGCTAATGCATCTAGCTTTCTGCTTGCCTGATATGCAACGAAGACCACTCATGCAATAACGCCCTTTTGTAAGGCAAGGAACCATTATCATGTCCTGGTTTGTCAAGATCGAGGAAGGGATTGTTGATAAGGCAATTTTTGACCAATATGTTCCGGCACATAAAGAGTTTGTGCAACGGTTGATTGCTAAGGGGCATCAGGCAAAAACTGGCTATTGGGGCTGTCGGGGTGGGGGAATGTTGCTGTTTGAGGCATCCTCCATGGATGAAGCGCAGGCGATCGTGATGCAAGATCCTTTAGTGGCGAATGAGTGCGTTCATTACAAGCTGTATGAATGGTGCGTTGTGGTTGAGTGAGAGTAGGCGCATTCCCGCATCGAAGCCACACAACTTTAGGTGGAGAGCCATACAAGCGGCTTCTCTCGGCAAAGTCTGCATCCCGAGTCAAAATGCAAAAGCCATTTATTCTAGCAAATTCCCATATTTCAGTATCAGTTTTTTCTTCCAGTTCATGAAACTGAACGTGGCTAGAATCAGGAAAAATATCTGTCAATCGAGTCACTAACTTTCGGCTCAAGTTTTGATCAAAAAACAACTTTAAGCAGCACCTACTGAAGCAACTAAACGATGGTCACGGTCAGCAGCAAATTCTAAACAAGCTCTGATATCAGCTTCGGTCAATTCAGGAAAGTCGGCTAGGATCTCAGTGTGAGACATGCCAGCCGCTAACCAGCCCAAAACATCGTATACCGTGATTCGCATCCGTCGGATACAGGGTTTGCCCCCACGTTTATCTGGTTCAATCGTAATGATGTCGCCATAGCTCATAATGTCTCAGGCATGAGAATAGTGTTCTTCTAAGTCTAGAGCAGCTTAATCGGGTTGAGGAGAGGTTTTCTCATTCCCTAGGTCGAGATAGCTGTTCTATCTATCGCGAGGATTTTTAAAAAGGGGTATTAGGGCGATACCCGCAAGAGGCGTGCTTCGATGCCTGCCCAGGTGCGGGGGGAAACTCTGACAGCCGCTTGTTTGCAGCGCACCAGCAGCCAGTTGGCGTAGAGATAGCGATCGAGTTTTCGCAGTTCTTCAGTAGAAAGGCTAATCCAGGTGGGGTCGAGTTTGAGAGCGCTAAACCAAGCGTGAAAAACCTGAGTATGGAATTCTTGCAGCACCGTTGCCGATTGGCGGATATCCGGCGATCGCAAGTTCAACATCTTTAACTGCGTCACCAGTTCATGCAACGTCGTTTCTTGAAATGCCTCTAGCTTGGCGAGTTCATCGGTGAAGGTTTTGGTGAGTGTTTTGGCGAATGCCTGCCCCATTAAGCGAGTGGGCAGCGATCGCGTCAGGGCGATCGCCAACGCACGGGTGGGAATTGCCGACCGGGCAGGGGTATTATCTTCGGGGTATAACGACTCTAAGGTACGAATATTTGCCAACGTGCGCGCCAGTTCCAGCGTGCTTGCCAGGTTGGGATCTAGCACCCGTGCCAAATTCAAAGCACGATGATTCACCAGTGCCATAAACAATGCAGTGGTGCGCTTAGCGGCAGGCGAAAGGCTGCCCTTCGCGTCCCCCGTGACATCTCCAGTCCATTGCAGCAAAGCCCTGAGCTTAGGTGTGTTGATAAACGTATTTGCCTGAGCTTCCATTGCCAGCAGCAAGGCATCTGCGCCACCCCGCATCACTCCCGCTACCAGCAAAAATACTTCCTGCCAACGTTCGTGGGTTAGGTGTTCCTCTACTAAAGTTTGGGTGAGTTGGTGGTCGTCAATGTATTGCGCTGCCAGATATTCCTGCAAGGTCAGGTGAGAAAAAGAGTAGACCTCCTGCGCCCGTTCTACCAAAATTCCCTGCTGAATCGCGATCGCCTCTAGCACCGCTTCCCCATCTAAATGCTTGGGCGCATTCAGGTTTTCTGCCAAAAAGGTACGAATTTGATCCACCACTTCGCGCTTAGTAAAAAACAAGCGATTTGCCTCAAAGTGAGTGAAGGCAATATCTGCCAGCATCATCTCTTCCAGCGCAATGCTGAGATCTTGATAAATTGGGTCGCGCTGAATTCGCCGTTCCGACGCCCACTTTTTCAATAGCACGTCGAGCGCTTCGCCATACAGCACTGCTCGATTTTTGGGAAAAGTCTGAGAATCATCAAATACCAAGCAAAGCAGGGTTAGTAGTAATGGCGTGTGGGCAAGTTCCTTTGTGGCAATATATTCTGGCTGCTGTAATAGATTCCAGCAGCGCTGCGCCGTATTCAGCTTCAGGTCTTCTTCCGACTGAAACCAACGGTGAATAAACTGCTTCACCTGTTCGTGGTCAAAGTCTGCCATTGCCACATCGCTAAACCGATAAAAGTTGTTGCGGTAGGCGGCAAGGCGACAGGATGCCACAAAACGATTTTTGTCGTACTGATCCACAAAGTTTTGAATCTGTTGAATCGCCTGGGTCATCTGCTTGGTCGGCACTTCATCTAGCCCATCTAGCAAAATCAGTAGGCTGCCCGCCTCCAGCAGTTTGGTGGTAACGATCTCTGGAGACGGAATGCCGCAAATGCGAAACTCTTGGGCGATCGCCTGTTCAATTGCAATCTCATTCGATGCAAAGTTCTTCAACTCAATTAGCACCGGAATGCACTCATGCACATAGCCGTTTTTGAGGCTGATTCCCTTCAACGCTTCCAAACCCATTTTCCGCAAAAAGGTGGATTTACCTGCACCCGGACCGCCCAGCACCATCAAATATTGCTTGTCGTTGGCAACCCGCAGCCCGTCTATTTTTTTTGCCTTCTTTTGAAAACAGCGATCGGGCTGTTCGCGAAATGCCTTTTCTAGATCTTCAATCGAATCAAACCGACTAATGCTCTCTCGATCCAAAAATTGCACGGCTGTATAGACCGACTCCAAGGGCACTGGCTCCCGCATTCCCAGCACTTTCATCATGCCGTGACGTTTGGCATAATTCCAGGCATATTGCTCCGACGCTTTTTGAATAATCTGTGCGGCATCGTCGCTTTGCGCCTCCACCCAACTGGCAAACCGAGTGCCCCCTTCACACAATACACGGCTGCAAATGGAGCCAATGGTCATGGCTGCCGCCGAGATAAACATCTGCTCTAATGGCATAGGAAGATCACCCGTCGCAAATTATTGGTTCGCTGTAAAACTACTGTAGTTCACAGTCCCGATTGTCCCCACCCGATTTTGAGTGAGGCGATCGT
>ENA-OFCE01001720-OFCE01001720.1-metagenomes-genome-assembly--contig:-NODE-1720-length-10516-cov-3.751840_pt1 | contig 10516 bp, 11 predicted proteins | sample MGYA00153388_OFCE01 | MGnify analysis MGYA00153388
AGGCTGTGCGGCGCCCAGCTGAGCTGGCGCACGCCGAGGTCGGCGCATTCGCTGCGCACGCGCTCGACCAGCCGGCGCTTGCCACCGAACAGCCGCACGCTCGACTCGACCTCCATCACGACGGCGGGCGACTCTGAAAGCGCTTCGAGGATGGCAACGCGGGGCGTGAACTGCAGGCACCACGTCGCCAACCCGGAACTGGCTTCAGTGCGCCGCGACTCGTCGGAGGGAAGCTGATCGGGGAGCAGGGCTGCCCACAACATGGGTTTCGACCTCGCGGGGGATCTGGCGCGCCGCCAGCAGGCCGCTCGGCAGGCGCAGCCGCGGCGTGAGGATGGCGTCTAACCCGCCCGGCACCGAGGCCAGCACGATGCAGCCCTCGTGGGTCGGGCCCTTGCGCTTGAGCAGCTGCAGGTGCAGCTCCCAGTCGAGCCCGAAGCGCAGCTGCACGCGCAGCGGTGCGGCCGACGGTTCGTGCTGCGCGGCCGCCGGCCGGCACAGGAACACCGGGCCGTCGCAGGCCTGGGCGCACACCTGCAGGCGCCGGATCTGCTCTTGGCGGGCCTGCGGCAACCACGCCAGCAACAGCCCGGCGGCGTTCGTCTTGATGAGCTGCTCGGTCACCCACAGCCGCTCGGCCGGCGCCTCGGCCTGGATCCAGACCAGGTGCCGCTCATCGAGCCCGATGTGCTGCAGCCCGGGCAGGTGCGGCGATTTGGGCGGCCCGACGACGACCACCTGCCCGCCCTGCCCCACCACGCGGCGGATCACCGGACCGAGCAGCCGCCATTCGGCCACCGTGGGTTGCGGCTGCAGGATCTCGGTCAGCGAATGGCACGGCCAGCCGGCCCCGGGCAGCTCGGCGTCGAGTGCCGCAAAACCGCTCGACAGCACGGAACTGGGCGCACTGCCCAGCTCGGTGCCGCGCCACAAGGCCGCCTTGACCTTGGCAGGCAGCTCGGCAGGCAGCTCGCCGGACCGCGCGGGCATGCGGCGCCCGCGCACCCTTTGCAGGGAAGGCAGGCAAGGCAGGGAAGAAAGCGCCGGGGCCAGCTCTTCGTGATCGCCGGCCCATGGCAGGACGGTGGCCATGAGGGGCTCCGAAAGACTGTATGGACATACAGTATTGCACCGAAATCCGCCGCCGGCAAAGACGCTCGTCCGGCATGGTGATTCCGGGTGGTGGCGCCGATTCGACCCGAGCCCGAACCCAGCAGCACAACGAATCGAGTGCGACGAGTCCGCCCGCCCGCCTGCCCGCTCGATTCGATTCGATTCGATTCGATTCGATTCGATCCGGGTCGATCCGGGTCGACAGGGCGGCTTGGAGCGGCACCTCGACGGGCGACGAGCGCCGACGTCGAGCGAATTCCCGGGGTTGAATTCCGGGCGCCGATCACGGCGGCGAAATGCCGCTTCGGGGCCGTGCCACCCCCGCGATCACACCGTCCACGAGTGATTTCCCGGCGCCGACGCCGTACCGCCGCGTCCCTGCGCAGACCTCGGGGCTGCTCAGGCGCAGCTCAGGCGCGCCCTTGCGACGCTCCGGAGCCGAGGACCTTGATCGCCGCGGTCAGCGTCTGGCGCTTCTTCCAGTACCCGGCCCACGGGTCGGCGTTCTGGAACGACAGGTGCTCGCGCGCCGTGGCGATCGTCCACTGGTCGCCGCCCTTCAGCGCCGGCAAGTCGTCCCACGCGACCGGCATCGACACGCCCAGGCCGGGCCGGGCGCGCGCCGTGTAGGCTGCCGCCGTGGTGGCGCCGAAGCCGTTGCGCAGGCAGTCGACGAACAGCTTGCCGATCCGGTTGGCCGGCCCGCTGCGCGCTACGAAGCGCGACGGGATGGTGCGCGCCAGGTGCAGCACCACCGCCCGCGAGAAGTCCTTCACCGCGTCGAACGACAGCCGCGGCGTCAGCGGCACCACCACGTGCAGGCCCTTGCCGCCCGAAGTCTTGAGCCAGCTTTCCAGGCCCAGCTCGTGCAGCAGCCCGCGCACCAGCATCGCGGCTTCCTGGATGTGCTTCCAGGGCGTGCCATCGCCCGGGTCGAGGTCGAAGATCATGCGGTCGGGCTGGTCGATGCGCTTCGCCAGCGCGTTCCAGGTGTGAAACTCGATCACGTTCATCTGCGCCGCGCTGGCCAGCGCCCACCGGTCGGGAACCTCGATCAGCGCCTGGTGGCCGGGCCACAGCGTCGGGTCGAGTTCGCGGATGCCGGGCAGCGCGGTTTGGTCGGCATGCTTCTGGAAAAACAGGTGCCCGGTCACGCCGGTCGGGCCGCGTACCAGCGCACACGGCCGGCCGACCAGGTGCGGCAGCATCCGGTCGGCGACCGATTCGTAGTAGCGCACCAGTTGCAGCTTGGTGAGGCCCGAGGCCGGATCGATCACGCGGTCGGCGTGCGTCACCTTGATCGCACCGGCTGCGGCACCGCGTCGGGGCGGCAGGAGCCTCGCCGCGGCCCGCGACTGCGTCAGCGCGCCGCCTGGCACGACCGGCAGCGCACCGGTGGGTGGAACAGGCAGCGCACCCGCGGCTGACACCGGCAGCGCACCAGGCAGCGACACCAGCATCGCACCAGCAGGCGACACCGGCAGCGCATCAGCAAATGCGAGGGCCACCTCGCGTCGCACCTCGCGCGCCGGCTTGTCCTCGCGCAGCCCCCGATAGATGGCGTGGCGGATCTGCCCGTCGGGCGTCCATTCGGCAAACTCGACCTCGACCACCAGCCTCGGCTCGACCCAGTGTTCGCTGGCCGGGTTGCGCTTCGACCAGCGGCCCGGTTTGGCAGCACCCGCCGCCAGCGGCGAGCGGTCCACCTCGAGCCGAGACAAGGTCGACTTGAGCGACGCCGCCACCCGGGCATTCCAGCCGGTGCCGACGCTGCCGACCGACACCCACTGGCCGCCGTCCCCCGACTTCAAGGCCTTCTCGTTCTTCTCGCTTCTCTTCTTTTTATCTCCGTTCTTTTCATTGCCTGAATCATCCGGCTTCTCTTCCATCGCGCTCCATTCGCTGAGCTTCTCACTCAGACTTCCACTGCGCTTCTCACCGTCCTGCTCAATCCTTGCTACCGGCCCAGCCCGCACGGTCAGCAGCAGGCTGCCGATCTGCATCGAGCCATCGCTGCGGTCGGTGTAGCCGCAGACCACGAATTCCTGCCGCTGCCGGCACTTGAGCTTTAACCAAGTCTCGGTGCGCCGGCTCGCATAAGGCGAATCGGCGCGCTTGGCCACGATGCCTTCCAGCTTCATGCGGCAGGCCGACGCCAGCACCGCGGCCGGATCGACATCGAATGCGGTGCTCAGGCGCACGTGCGGTGTCGGCTTGTGGGCCAGCAGCGCCTGCAGGATCTGGCGCCGGCTCGACAGTGCCACCTGGCGCAGGTCGTGCCCTTCGAGGAACGGCACGTCGAACACGAAATAGTCGATCTCGGCCCTGGCTTGTGGGGCCGGTTTGTCGAACGCGTTTTGCAAGGCATTGAAATCGGGCACGCCGTCGCCGCCGAGCACGACGATCTCGCCGTCGAGCCAGCCCGACGCCACGCCGAGCGACTCGATCCCCCGCACCAGCGCCGGCATGCGCGCCGACCAGTCGTGGCCGCCGCGCGTGATCAGCCGCGCCTGGCCGTTCTCGATGCGCGTCATGAGCCGGTAGCCGTCGAACTTGATTTCGCAGATCCAGGTGCCGGCGGTCGGCACCGCGGTCGCCAGCGTGGCGAGCTGCGGCAACAGGCGTTGCGGCAGCTCGGCGCGCACGGCGCCCGGCACGCTGGGCGCGGCGGAGCCCGCGGGCGCTGCCGCCGGTGTCGCAGCCGCGGGCCCGGGGTCGTCGGCCGGCGCCTTCAGCGGGTGTGCGATGACGCTGTCTGGCAGCGCCGTGACGACGTCGTAATCGGCCTTCGAGCGCGCATGCGCGTCGCGTTTCTTGAACAGCAGCCAGGCTTCCTGCTGCTGATTGCCCTTGGCGATCCGGATCAGCTCCCACGCCCCGGCCAGCTTCTGGCCGTGCAGTCGAAACGCCAGCTTGCCGGCGGCCAGCCCGGCACGCGGGTCGCCGATCGGCTCCCAGTGCCCGCGGTCCCAGACGATCACGCTGCCGGCGCCGTACTGCTTCGGCGGGATCGTGCCCTCGAACGATCGGTACGACAGCGGATGGTCTTCCACCTGAATGGCCATGCGCTTGTCGGTCGGATCGCAACTCGGGCCCTTCGGCACCGCCCAGGACAGCAGTACGCCGTCGAGCTCCAACCTGAAGTCGTAATGCAGGCGTGACGCCGCGTGCTTCTGGATCACGAACGCCAGGCGCGCAGCATCGCCACCGACGCGCTCGCCGCGCGGCTCGGCAGTGACTGCGAAATCGCGCTTGGCCCGGTATCGCGCCAGCGGATCGTCGGCATGCTTGTCGGCCATGGGCAGCAGCCTAATGCGCGGCCGTGTCCCTGCCCAGCGGCTTGGCTCAACCCGCGCCAGCGCAAGGGATGGGTACGGGCATTGCCATATGCTTATTTGACATTGCCGGTGTTCGGCGGTGCAGCGCGACAGGTGCCGCGCACCGCACGCCGCGATTCAACCAGGAGAGCCACGATGCTCGAAAAACTGCCCGAAGCAATCGGCGAGGCGCTCGGCGGCGTACGCGCCGGGCTCGATGCCACGTTGTTTCACGCGGTCGACCTGCGCCAGGGCATGGCTGCACTTTCGCTCGGCAGCCCGGCGTTCGGCGACCACGCTCCGATGCCCGGCAAATACACCGCCGACGGGCCCGGCCTGTCGCCTGCGCTTCACTGGCACGGCGTGCCGGCGGCCGCCACCGACGTGGTGCTGATCGTGGAAGACGCCGATTCGCCGACGCCGCAGCCGCTGGTGCACGCAATTGCGCACGGCCTGCCGAACGCGGTGGCCGGCGACGGTGCCCTTGCCGAAGGCTCGATGAGCGAGGTTGGCGCGGCCGAGCCGCTGGTGCCGATGGGGCGCAACTCGCTGCTGCAGGCGCGCTGGCTGCCGCCCGACCCGCCGCCGGGGCACGGCGTGCACCGATACGTGTTCCAGTTGTACGCGCTCGGCCCGGGCCCGGCCTTGGCCGAGACACCCGGCCGCGACGCGCTGCGGGCGGCGGTGCAGCAGCGGGGTCTGGCCAGCGGCTGCCTGATCGGCACCTACGAGCGCCCGTCCACGCACATTTCCCAACCACTCGGACAGCCCGTGTCGATCGGCTGAAGAAAGGCGCCCATGGGACAGACCTACGGCATCGAAGCCCGCCACCCGTCGCATCACGAACCCGAGCAATTGCCCGCGCGCTACTTGGTGCTGATCGATTCAGCGGCCGATGGCAGGCGCGTGGCGCGGCTGTACCTGGCGACGCGCCAGCAGGTGGCCGAGTTCGACGCTGCCAGCACCGAGGTGTTGTCGATCACCCAGGGCCTGCGGCCCGCGCACGACGCCGCCGGCCCCGATTGGGATCGGCCGCTGTCAGCCCACAGCGCGGCCGAACGCGAGGCCGCCGAGGTCTACGCGCTCGACGTCTGAGCCGCCTTGCGTCGTCTGAGCCGCACCGCGCACGGTAGATCGGACCCCGTTCGGCCTCGGCCAGGCCCGCGCCGCGCAGTGCCTTCCACCGGCCGCCCAGCGATCGGTGCCCGGACGTCGGCTCGGTCGATCACTGCGGCGGCACAGTGCGGGGATCGGGTGGACCGTATCGGTGCGGTGTCGGCCGCAGGCAACCATTCGACCGGCCGTCTGCGCACGCCGAGGGCCGCAAACAACGCGGCGGCCTGCGCCCGGCAGGCGGAGCCCCGAAGCGCGCGCAGCACGCCAAGTTCGTCGAAGCGTCGTTTTTCCAACAACTCGCCCACTTGTTGGCTGCCCGCGCCGCAGGTGCCGAACAGCGATGCGTCGCCAAAACCTGCCATGGCCTGGCGGATTCGCCTGGCCATCAGTCGGTAGCCGACCGGGTCCACGACGACGCGGGCGTGGCCCATGTCGGTCAAGCGTCTAGCCAGATGAGCGATGTGGAGATGCCGACTGTCGAGCTGAGAGGTCATGGTGGCCGTCGGGATGATGGGGCAAGCCATCATCCCTGCCGCATCCAGCACACGGCCCGTCGATCAGCGGCGGCTATAGAACCAGTTGTCGACGAAAAGAGCAAGAAAACACTGCGGCTTGGCGCCTGTGTATCTGAGTACCAATGCCTGGTTGACCGCCTCATGCCGCGCCACCTTGGAGGGCTGGGTGCTCGCTCCATATGAACATCCAACCCTGCGGGCCTTCGCGGTCATGCCGGCTGGGGCCGACCGGGCATACCCGACACCCAGAAGCGTCTCTGAAAGCGTCGCCTCAGCGTGCGGAACCGCGCCTGATCAAATTCACGATGGCCAACAGAATCACCGCGCCGACCAGCGATACCAGCAATGAGCCGAGGCTGAAGTTGCTGTCGTTGATGTTGCCTGCGCCGACCATCGGTGAGATGAACCAGCCGCCGAGCATGGCGCCCACGACGCCGACCACCACGTTGAGGATGATCCCCTGTTGCGCATTGGTGCGCATGATCATGCTGGCCACCCAACCGATCAAGCCGCCCACCACAAGCCAGATGATGAAATTCATTTAATTCCTCCGAGAAAAGTTGAAAACCGATGTTAGCAATCGACGTGCCTTGAAGGCAAGCCCGATGCTTCGCGGAAAACCGGACTTGACCAGTGCGGTGACGGCGTTCCTTGCATCACTGCTGACGTACCGACCGGATTCGGCTCGTTCGGCGCTGCAATGGGACGCATGGACATGGGGAGGGCTTGGGCATGTCGTTTGCTATTCAGGCTTCGGCGATGTCGCCATCACACTGGGAGACAGCGATGAACAAGGATCAGGTCAAGGGTGCAACGAAAGACGTGGCGGGCAAGGCCCAGCGCAAGGTCGGCGAAGCGATCGGCAGCACGTCGCAGCAGGCCAAGGGCGCGGTGAAGCAGATGGAGGGCAAGGCTCAGAAGGCGGTCGGCGATGCGCGCGAATCGATGAAGGGTTCGCAGCGCGGGTCGTGACCTGAGCTGGCCACGAGTTTTTCTAACGCTGGATCGTCAGGTCGCTTCGGCATTGGCGGGCGCTTCATTCGAAGCGCCCGTTTTCGTTTGCAACGACAACCATTCTGCGCGTCGGCCCTGCCGCCATCAGCGCGCAAGCAGCAGGCCGGAACCGGTCAGCACCCCGATCAGCACGCCGGCGAGCACGTCGCTCGGATAATGCAGGCCGAGCACGATGCGCGACACCGCCACCAGCATGGCAAAACACCACAACAGCGGCGCCCAGCCGGGGTAGTAGCCCGACAGCAACGTGGCGAACGACACGGCATGCAGCGTGTGGCCACTGGGGAAGCTGAAGCGGTCGGCCGAATGAGCGCAGGCCCGGATGCCGTCGCATTGCTGGTACGGGCGATCGCGGCGCGTGCTGCGCTTGAGCGCCCAGTAGATGCACAGGTTCAGCGCGCCGAGTTCGAGCAGCTGCAGCGCGGCATTCCAGCCCGAGCGGCGATCGAGCGTCGGCAGCAGCACCAGCATCGACAACCACAATGGTCCGTCGCCGACGCGGCTGATCTGGATCAACCACCACAGCACCCGCGGACGTTCGGCGCCACGGTGCAGCGCCAATGCCCAGCGCCGGTCGAGCGCGATGCCGTGCACACGGCTTTCGTCAAGCCAGCGCCGCATGCTGCACCTGCTCGGCGTGGTGCTGCATCACAGCCGTCTTGAGGCCCTGCTCGAAAGCATCGAGCTGGCTCGGCCAATCGGCCTTGAGAGCGCTCTGGCGGGCCTGCCAGCGAACCGGGCCATCGGGCGCGGCATCGATCACCGCCCGGCTGGCGGCCTTGACAAACGCATCTTCATCGCCGGGTGCGGCCAGCCAGCCATTGCGACCATGCATCAGATGCACCGAGGCCGCGGCGGCGTCGAAAGCCACCGTCGCCAGGCCACTCGCCATAGCCTCCAGCACAACGTTGCCGAACGTGTCGGTCAGGCTCGGGAACAGGAACACGTCGGCGCTGGCGCAGTAACGCGCCAGCGCGTCGCCGTGCTGCATGCCGGCGAACAGCACGTCGGGATGGGCGCGTTGCAGTGCCGCGCGCTGCGGGCCGTCGCCCACCACCACCATGCGCAGCGACGGGCGATAAAGGCGCAGTTGCTCGTAGACGCGCAGGGCCAGCCCCACGTTCTTCTCAGGCGCCAACCGGCCGACGTGCAGCAACACGCGCGCGTCGGCGTCGACACCCCATGCCTGGCGCAGCGACACGTCACGGTGGCACGGATCGAAGCGCTCGTATGTCTCCTGCTCCCGCGCTACGCAGCCGAGGGGAAGGCCTATGTTACCGTCGCGTTCGGTTGCACCGGTGGGCGTCATCGCAGCGTTCATGTCGCCGAGCGCGTCGCGCGGCGGTTGCGCGAGGCAGGGTTTTCGCTCACGGTCGATCATCGCGATCTGGCCATCGATCTGACCAGGGGCCCCGCCGATACGGTCGTTCCGGGGGATCGTGCGAGCGAAGAGACAGACGGCGGAACAAGGGACGAAATAGCGTCATGATCGGATTGGTGCTGGTGACGCACGGCGCGCTCGCGACCGAGTTCGTGACCGCGATGGAGCACGTCGTGGGCCCGCAAGTAGCCGTCGCGACGATCTGCATCGGCGCCGACGATGACATGGAAGCGCGCCGTGCGGACATCGCGAGCGCGATCGAAGCGGTCGACGCTGGCCGTGGGGTGATCGTCCTGACCGACTTGTTCGGCGGGACGCCGTCCAATCTGGCGATCTCGCTCATGCGCCCGGGCAGCGTCGAAGTGATCGCGGGAGTCAATCTGCCGATGCTGATCCGGCTGGAAGGCGCGCGCCGCACGATGAGCGTGCGCGACGCCGTCGCCGCTGCGCGCGACGCGGGTCGCAAGTATATCTCGGTCGCGTCGGAAGTCCTGGGCGAAGCGCCGGGCGAGAGCGCGGGCGGCGCGTCGGGCGCGGTTCTTCCATGATCAGCCGCGAAGTCCTCATCACCAACAAACGCGGGCTGCATGCCCGCGCGAGCGCCAGGTTCGTGACGATGGCGAGCGAGCTGCTCGTCGTGGTGGAAGTTGAAAAGGACGGCAGCCGCGTTGTCGGCACGTCGATCATGGGATTGATGATGCTCGGTGCTGCGATGGGCGACAGCGTGACGATCAGCGCGAGCGGCGACGGTGCCGACGAGGCGGTAACGAAGCTGTGCGATCTGATCGAGGCGAAGTTCGGGGAGGAGTGATGCCGCGCGACATCGCCGGCTTTTCGAACCCGCTGGTCAAGGAAACGCGCAGCCTGCGCGACAAGAAACACCGCCGTGCATCGGGGCGCTTTCTGGCCGAAGGGCTGCGCATCTGCATCGAGGCGCTCGATGCTGGACACGCGCCCGAGCTGCTGTGGCGCACGGCAGCGAGTGCCGATCACCCGCTCGTGGCGCGGCTCGAGGCGGCGGCGGGCGACGTGCTCGTGACGACGCCCGACATCCTCGGCAAGCTGAGCGGCAAGGACAATCCGGGCAGCGTGATCGGCGTCTATCGCGAGCCCGAATGGGCGCTAGGGGACATACAACGCAACAACAGCCCATTGTGGATCGTTGCGCAGGCGTTACGAGACCCTGGCAACCTCGGCACCATCCTGCGAACCGGCGATGCGGTCGGCGCGGGCGTGAAAGCCGTCGTAGCTCAGTTCGTCGAACACATACAGCGTGATGAGCAGGCAGCAGCCCAGCCCCACGGCCAGCCCCACGATGTTGATAGAGGTGAAGGTGCGGTTGCGAACCAGATTCCGCCAGGCAATAGTCATGTAGGAACGAAGCATTTATCGTCGAGTTTAAGTAAGCTGTATTTGATAGTAGTAGGTTATACAAGGTACGTGCCAAAAATCAAAAATGCCGTTTCTGGACAAAAAACGGCATTTCTACTTTCGATGTTTGTCCAGTATCGGACAGGGTACGTCCGTTTTCGGCTAAAGCTACTCGCTCCGTAAACTCCTCACCGGGCTCATCAGCGCAGCCCGAATGCTCTGGAAACTCACCGTCAGCAGGGCGATACCCACCGCCAACGTACCTGCCAACGCAAAGACCCACCACTCGATGTCGATTTTGTAGGCGAAGTCCTGCAACCAGCGATTCATGGCGTACCAGGCAATGGGCGAGGCAATCACAATAGCGATCAGAACGAGTTTCAGGAAGTCTTTGGAGAGCAGAGCCACGATGCTGGCAACGCTGGCCCCCAGCACTTTACGGATGCCGATCTCCTTTGTCCGCTGAACGACTACGTGCGAGACCAGTCCGTATAAACCGAGACAGCAGATCAGAATAGCGAGGGCCGTGAAAACGTTGACAAGCCGGGCGGTCAGCGTTTCGGTTTCGTACAGGGCCGCCAACTGCTCGTCCAGAAACTGGTACTCGAATACTTCATTGGGGAAAAGCTGCTGCCACGTTTGCCGAATCTGCTCAAGTGCCCGTACTGGGTCATTTCCCGAAACGCGAA
>ENA-OFCE01001722-OFCE01001722.1-metagenomes-genome-assembly--contig:-NODE-1722-length-10496-cov-5.442582_pt1 | contig 10496 bp, 8 predicted proteins | sample MGYA00153388_OFCE01 | MGnify analysis MGYA00153388
TGCCGCTTTGAATGTGCGGAATCAACGGGGGAGCGGTGGTGGCGGTCAGGTCAATGGCGCCCGTCAGCAAGTCTTGTACGGTGGGGCCTGTGCCCCGATACGGGATGTGCGTCATGAAGGTGCCGGTCAGTTGCTTGAATAGCTCGGTGGCAATGTGCTGCACCGAACCATTGCCCGAGGAGCCGTAATTCAGCTTGCCAGGGTTGGCTTTCGCGTAGGCAATCAGGTCTTGTGCGGTTTTGATCTGCTCCAGACTGGAGCGCACCACCATCAGCTGCGGCGCCGAATACACATTGCAAATGGCCTGCAGGTCTTTGAGCGGGTCATATGGCAGCTTGACCAGATGCGGGCTCATGCAGTGAAAGCCTGAGTACGCCATCAACAAGGTGTGACCATCGGGTTTGGCATTGATGAGTGCCATGGAGGCGACTGCGCCGTTTCCCCCGCCTTTGTTGTCGACCACGATGGACTGGCCTAGCGCCTTGCCCAGTGGCTCCTGGAGGGCGCGGGCGGAAATGTCGGCGGTGCCGCCGGGTGGCGCAGGCACGATGAGTGTGATCGGTCGATCAGGGAAGTTTTGCGCGCGTACCCAGGGTGCGGCCAGGGCGGCAGTGCTGGCGGCAGTTAGCTGCAATGCGCGTCGGCGGGACATTGGTGGGCGAGAAGTCGGCATGCTTGTCTCCAGTCGGTTTCGGGTTTGTTGTGGCGGCATTACACGCGCAAACTACTTTGCATCCAGTGCCCATCGGCGAAGTCACCCATCTGTAAAAACGATGACTACGGCTTTTAAATCGAACAAAATGCATGAACCATCGCTTCATATGATGGCTTACTCAACAAACTCCTCTTGATTTCTGTCGTGCCATCTGCGATCGTGCCTCCCAAGCGTCCCCCGTTGGAGCTGCTCAATGTCAACGCTGACCCTGCAGCGCTGCGCAACCTCACACGTCGGTTGGACATCACCTCGCTACACCTGTTTGTTGCCGTAGTGGAAACCGGCAGCATCGGTAAGGCGGCGGAGCGCGAGTTCATTGCACCGTCGGCCGTGAGCAAACGCATATCGGATCTGGAGGCCACATTGGCCACGCCGTTGTTGTACCGCCATGCCCGTGGCGTGGACTTGACGCCCGCTGGCGAAACGTTTGTGCACCACGCCCGCAGCGTGCTGTTCAGCCTGGAAAAAATGCAGGCTGAACTCAGCGAATACGCCGGTGGCGTGCGCGGTCACGTGCGCATGCATGCCAATATTTCGTCCATCGTGCAATTTCTGCCGGAAGACCTGGGTGCATTCGCGCAGCAACATGGGCAGATCAAAATCGACCTGGAAGAGCACGTCAGTGCCGAAGTGATTCGCGCGGTGCTGGAGGGCACGGCAGATATTGGTATTTGCCACCCGGCCGACGGCTTGCCGTTCAACGCTTTAAGTGGACTGCAGGCGCAGCCTTACCGGAAAGACCATTTGATGCTGGTTGTGCCCCGAGGCCATGCGCTATCTGCTCAAGCAGCTATCAACTTTGAAGCGAGTCTTGACTGGGATCATGTCGGCCTGCACAGCAACAGCGCCATCTATCTGGCCATGCGCCGCGCCGCAGCCCAGGCGGGTAAAAGCATCAAGCTGCGTATCCACGTGACGGGGCTGGATGCGATGTGCCGCATGATTCACAACGGCCTGGGCATTGGCGTCATTCCAGATCGGGCGTTTGCCTTGATGCAGGGCGTAGGCGACCTGGTGGCCATTAAATTAACAGACGCCTGGGCAGCACGCGAGACGCAGCTTGTGGCGCGCGATTTTTCAGCCCTGCCGGCCAGCACGCGCTTGTTGGTAGCGCATCTGGCGCAGAAACCCGATGCCAACCACCACTTGGATGCTGCATCAAATGCTATAAAAAAAATAGCTGCTTGAGCAATAAACAAGAGGGCTGAGAGCCAATATCATTGATAAAAGTCGATTAAAGTCCTACCCGAAAGAACCTTCACATGCCCCCTACGCCCCGCACCCTGTACGACAAAATTTGGGAAGAACACGTCGTTCACTCCGAACAAGACGGCACAACCATCCTGTACATCGACCGCCACTTGGTGCACGAAGTCACCAGCCCGCAAGCGTTTGAAGGCCTTCGCGAGGCCGGACGCCCGGTATGGCGCACCAGTTCCATCGTGGCCACTGCTGACCACAACACGCCTACCACCGGCTGGGAGCGCGGCTACGACGGCATCACCGACCCCACCAGCCGCGAGCAGGTGGTCACGTTGGATGCCAACATCTTGCAATTCGGCGCGGCAGCGTTCTTCCCCTTCCTGTCCAAACGCCAGGGCATCGTGCACGTGATTGGCCCCGAACAAGGTGCTACCTTGCCGGGCATGACGGTGGTTTGCGGCGACTCGCACACCAGCACACACGGGGCGTTTGGCGCGCTGGCGCACGGCATCGGCACCAGCGAGGTGGAGCATGTGCTGGCCACCCAAACCTTGTTGGCCAGGAAGGCCAAAAACATGCTGGTGCAGGTCGATGGGCAATTGTCTAAAGGCGTCACAGCCAAAGACATCGTGCTGGCCATCATCGGAAAAATCGGCACTGCAGGCGGCACTGGCTACACCATCGAATTTGGTGGCGCTGCCATTGCCGCACTCAGCATGGAAGGCCGCATGACGGTGTGCAACATGGCCATTGAAGCCGGTGCACGGGCGGGTCTGGTGGCGGTGGATGAAAAAACCATTGCCTATGTGAAGGGCAGGCCCCTGTCGCCCACGGGTGTTGAACTCGATCAGGCCATTGCCTACTGGCGCACCCTGCAGTCCGACCCTGACGCGACGTTCGACGCCGTGGTCAAACTGGACGCCGCGCAAATCATTCCGCAAGTGACCTGGGGCACCTCCCCCGAAATGGTGCTGGGCATCGACGCGCACACGCCTGACCCTGACAAAGAAAAAGACGCCAGCAAGCGCGATGCCATCGAGCGCGCGCTGGCCTACATGGGCCTGCAACCGAACAAGGCCATCACCGACATCCGCATCGACAAGGTCTTCATCGGCAGTTGCACCAACAGCCGCATCGAAGATTTGCGCGAGGCGGCAGCCGTGGTGCGACGAGCTGGCAAGCGCGTGGACCCGGGCGTCAAGCTGGCCATCGTGGTGCCGGGCTCGGGCCAGGTGAAGGCGCAGGCCGAGGCCGAAGGTCTGCACGTGATCTTCAAGGCGGCAGGCTTCGAATGGCGCGAGCCCGGCTGCAGCATGTGCCTGGCCATGAACGCCGACCGCCTGGAGCCCGGCGAACGTTGCGCCAGCACCAGCAACCGCAACTTCGAAGGCCGCCAGGGTGCCGGCGGCCGCACCCACCTCGTCAGCCCGGCGATGGCCGCCGCTGCCGCGTTGAACGGGCACTTCGTCGACGTCCGTCGATTCGTCTGATCTGGGACACCCATGCAAGCCTTCACCGTGCACAAGGGCCTGGTGGCCCCGATGGACCGCGACAACGTCGACACCGACGCCATCATCCCCAAGCAGTTCCTCAAGGCCATCGCGCGGTCGGGCTTCGGGCCCAACCTGTTCGACGCCTGGCGCTACCTGGACCCCGGCGAGCCCGGGCAGGACCCGGCCACGCGCAAGCCCAACCCGGACTTCATACTGAACCAGCCGCGCTACCAGGGCGCCAGCGTGCTGCTGGCGCGGCAGAACTTCGGATGTGGCTCGAGCCGCGAGCACGCCCCCTGGGCGTTGGATCAGTATGGATTCAGGGCGCTGATCGCGCCCAGCTATGCCGACATCTTCTTCAACAACTGCTTCAAGAACGGCGTGCTGCCGATCGTGCTGCCTGAAGCGCAGGTGGCGCGGTTGTTCGACGAGGTGCACGCCTTCCCGGGCTATGAGCTCATCATCGACCTGGAGCGCCAGGTGGTGGCGAAGGGCGACGGCAGTGAGCTGCCCTTCGACGTGCAACCCTTCCGCAAGTACTGCATGGTGAACGGCTTCGACGACATCGGCCTGACGCTGCGCCATGCCGACAAGATCCGCGCATTCGAAGCGATTCGCCTGGCGCGCATGCCCTGGCTGGCCCACACCCACCCTGCCTCAAGGGCAATTGAATGAAGATTGCCATCCTGCCGGGCGACGGCATCGGCACCGAGATCGTCGAGCAGGCCGTGCGCGTGCTGGGCGCGCTGGACCTGCGCTTCGAGACCGAGACCGCGCTCGTCGGCGGTGCCGCGTTCGAGGCCCAGGGCCACCCCTTGCCTGAATCGACACTGGCCCTGGCCAAGGCGGCCGACGCCATCCTGTTCGGCGCCGTGGGCGACTGGAAGTACGACACGCTGGCGCGCCCGCTGCGGCCGGAACAAGCCATCCTGGGCTTGCGCAAGGAACTCGGCCTCTTCGCCAACCTGCGCCCAGCGCTGTGCTACGAGCAGCTGACGCATGCCTCAAGCCTCAAGCCCGAACTCGTGGCGGGGCTGGACATCCTGATCATCCGCGAGCTCACCGGGGACATCTACTTCGGCCAGCCGCGCGGCCGGCGCACCGCCACCGACGGCCACTTCCCGGGCGCGGAAGAAGCCTTCGACACCATGCGCTACAGCCGCCCGGAGATCGAGCGCATCGCCCACGTCGCCTTCCAGGCCGCGCGCAAGCGCAGCAAGAGGCTGACCAGCGTGGACAAGGCCAACGTGTTGGAGACTTTCCAGTTCTGGAAGGACGTGGTGACGGAAGTGCACGCGCAATACGCCGACGTGGAACTGCAGCACATGTACGTCGACAACGCTGCCATGCAGCTGGTGAAGGCGCCCAAATCCTTCGACGTCATCGTCACCGGCAACATGTTCGGCGACATCCTCAGCGACGAAGCTGCCATGCTCACCGGCAGCATCGGCATGTTGCCCAGCGCGTCGCTGGACAATAACAACAAGGGCTTGTACGAGCCCAGCCACGGCAGCGCCCCCGACATCGCGGGGTTGGGCATCGCCAACCCGCTGGCCACCATCCTTTCGGCGGCGATGATGCTTCGCTTCAGCCTCGGCCAGCCTGAAGCCGCCGCGCGCATCGAGGCCGGCGTGCGCGCGGTGTTGCAACAAGGCCTGCGCACGGCCGACATCTGGAGCGACGGCACGCGCAAGGTCGGTACGCGCGAGATGGGCGACGCGGTGGTTGCTGCCGTCGCCGCCGGCGACTGAACCTCATCGAACGTGGAGAAATCGACATGGCACTCGTAGGATTCGTCGGCTGGCGCGGCATGGTCGGCTCCGTGTTGCTGGACCGCATGCGCACGGAAGGCGATTTCGCGCTGATTGAGCCGATGTTCTTCTCGACCTCGAACGCCGGAGGTGCGGCACCGGCCGACGCCAAGAACGAGACGCTGCTGCACGACGCGCACGACATCTCGACGCTGAAGCGCTGCGACATCGTTATCACAACGCAAGGCGGCGAGTACACCAAGGCCGTCCATCCGCAAATGCGCGCGGCGGGCTGGAAGGGCATCTGGATCGACGCGGCCAAGACGCTGCGCATGAACGACGACGCGGTCATCGTGCTGGACCCGGTGAATCTGCCGGTCATCGAGTCGGCACTGGCGCGCGGCGTGCGTGACTTCGTCGGCGGCAACTGCACCGTCAGCTGCATGCTGATGGGCGTGGGCGCGTTGTTCAAGGCCGATCTCGTCGAGTGGATGACCAGCACCACCTACCAGGCCGCCAGCGGCGGTGGCGCGCAGCACATGCGCGAGCTGCTGACGCAGTACGGCACGCTCAACGCGGCGGTGCGCGGACTGCTCGACGACCCGGCCAGCGCCATCCTGGAGATCGACCGCCAGGTGACTGCCACCCAGCGCGGCCTGTCCGCGGCCGACACCGCGAACTTCGGCGTGCCGCTGGGAGGCAGCTTGATCCCCTGGATCGACAGCGACCGTGGCGACGGCACCAGTCTGGAAGAATGGAAGGGCGGCGCCGAGACGAACAAGATCCTCGGCCGCGGCCGCGGCCTGGCCTTCGGCGCGGCTGCCGCCGATGCCGTCCCGATCGACTCGATCTGCGTGCGCGTCGGCGCGATGCGCTGCCACAGCCAGGCCCTGACCATCAAGCTCAGGCGCGACGTGCCGCTGGCCGACATCGAGCACATGATTGCCCACGACAACCCTTGGGCCAAGCTCGTGCCCAACACACGTGAAGCCACCGTCGAGCAGCTCACCCCAGTGGCGGTGACCGGCACCATGGACATCCCCGTCGGCCGCTTGCGCAAGCTGGCGATGGGGCCGCAGTACCTGGGCGCCTTCACCATCGGCGACCAGTTGCTCTGGGGTGCAGCCGAGCCGCTGCGCCGCATGCTGCGCATCGTGCTCGCGCAGTGATGCGGCTCGTTATTCGCCCAGCCGGCCCGATGCCCACCGACTACAGGCGCGGAGATGCGATGCAAACCGGGCCTTCGCGCCTGGTTCATCAGCTTTTGCGTGAGCATGCGCTCCTATATGCTTGATGCTGTTGCGATTTCCGCAGATCCCGAGCGTGGCAATCCTGCCGGCGAACCGGGTGCATGACGAGGCGGCAGCAGGCTTCATGCGAAGCCGGTACCCGCCGCATGGGGGAAATGTCTTGAATCATCGATCGACGACGTCTGCGCGCTTTGCGCTCACCGCGGTGGCCGTGGCCACGGCCTGCCTCTGGAGCGCGCCAGGCTGGGCGCTGGGCCTGGGCAGGCTGAACGTGCAGTCGGCGCTGGGTGAGGCGCTCAAGGCCGAGATCGAAGTCACCAGCATCACGCCCGAAGAGGCTTCCTCGCTGCGCTTGCGCGTGGCCGGGTCCGAGGCCTACCGCGCGGCGGGCGTCGAGTACAACGCCGTGCTCGCGGCCACGCAGGTGCAGGTGCAGCGCCGCGCCGACGGCAGGACGGTGCTGCGGCTGACCAGCGAACGTGCCGTGCTCGAGCCCTTCGTCGACGTGATCCTCGAAGCCAGCTGGGCCTCTGGCCGACTGGTGCGCGAATACACGATGCTGTTCGACCCGCCGGGCTCGCGCGCGGCCCAGGCCGCAGCGGCTGCCACGGCGCCCGTGCTGTCCCCGGCCCCGGCCCCTGCGACCGCCTCGACCAGGACGTTGCCCGCACCAGCCCCCGCGCCCGTAGCGGCAGCGCCTGCGGCCAGGCCGCCCGCCAACTCGGGCATGCCCGCGCCGGGGGCCCCCGCACCTGCGCCTGCACCTGCACCTGCACCTGCACCTGCACCAGCACCAGTGGCCGCGTCCAGCCCGCCGACAGGCCCCGATCAGGTTCAGGTCCGCAATGGCGACACGCTCAGCCGCATCGCGGGGCGCACGCAGCGCGCCGGCGTCTCGCTGGACCAGATGCTGGTGTCGCTGTTCCGGGCCAACCCGCAGGCCTTTGCAGGCGACAACATGAACCGGCTCAGGAGCGGCTCGGTGCTGTCGGTGCCGGCCGCCGAGGCGGTCGGCAAGGTCGGCCCGCAAGAAGCCCGCCAGATCATCCTGGCGCAAAGCGCCGATTTCGAAGCTTTCCGCCGGGGTCTGGCGTCGGGCACCACCACCGTGGCCGCCGACGCGCCGGCCCGACAGGACAAGGGCCAGGTTCAAGCCAAGGTCGACGACCGCAAGGCGGCGGCGCCCGCGCCTGACAAACTGACACTGTCGCAACCGGCCGTCAAGCCGCCAGCGCCGGCCGAGCCCGAGCCGCCCAAGGACGCCAAGACGCGCCTGGCCGAGTTGTCGCGCAATGTCGAAGAGCTGAAGAAGTTGCAAAGCGCGGCGGGGACGCCTGCGACGGCAACCGTGCCGCCGACGCCCCCGGCGGCAGCACCGGTTCCGTCGGCGGTAGCACCGCCAGCAGCGACGGGCGAAAAGCCGGCGGTGGCTACCGCGCCGGCGCCCACGCCGCCCGCCGTGCCCAGCGTGGTGGCCCAACCTGTGCCTGTGCCTGTGCCTGTGCCTGCCGCGGCGCCGGCGCCAGGGTTCCTGGATTCGTTGATGGACAGCGCGCTCCTGCTGCCTGGGGCCGGGGTGCTGGTGGCTCTGCTGGCCGGCCTGGGCCTGTACCGGCTGCGCAAGCGGATGCGCAAGCCGGCCGGCGAAACGTCTTTCCTCGAAAGCCGATTGCAGCCCGATTCGTTCTTCGGCGCCAGCGGCGGCCAGCGCATCGACACTCAGGAGGCGCCGGTCACGGTCGGTGGCAGCCCGTCTTCGATGAGCTACACGCCCAGCCAGCTCGATGCCATCGGCGATGTCGACCCGGTGGCCGAGGCCGATGTCTACCTGGCCTATGGCCGCGACCTGCAGGCCGAGGAAATCCTCAAGGAAGCCATGCGCTCCGATCCCGGGCGGATGGCGATACGTTTGAAGTTGCTCGAGGTGTACGCCAAGCGGCGGGATACCAAGGGCTACGAGTTGCTGGCCACCCAGGTCTACAACCTCACGCAAGGTCAGGGTGAAGACTGGCTCAAGGCTCAGGCCCTGGGTGCCAGCATCGACGCCGACAACGACCTGTACCGGCCCGGTGGCGCGCCGGAAGAAGTCCGGGGCAGCGGCGGCAAGGTGGTGGAAGCCCTGGGTGCGTCGACCCTGCCGCACTCCTTGCCGCCAGCGCCACCGCCGCCGCAATTCCAACCCGCGGCAGACGCCACGCTGGGCAGCGGCAGCGGCCTGGACCTCGACCTCGACCTCGACCTGACTCTGGACTTGGACCCGCCCACCGTTCCCGTCAAGGCCGGCCCGCCGCCTCTCGGGCCCAAGACAGGGCCCAAGACAGCGCCCAATCTGGCGCCTGAGGCCAAGGACGCCGGGCTCGACTTCATCCTGCCCGATGCACCACCGTCGCCCCCACCTCCGTCAACGACCGAGACGCACGTCACGCACAGCGGCATCGACTTCGACCTGGGCGACCTCGACATCGGCGGCCCGTTGACAAAGCCGATCGAGCTCGGGCCTGCGTCGGTTGATTCGACGCTCGACTTCGTCAGCATTCCCCTGGACAGCCCACCCGCGGCGGGCGGCGACCCGCTGGCGCGCAAGCTCGACCTGGCCGAAGAGTTCCGCCAGATCGGCGACCTCGAAGGTGCGCGCGACCTGCTCGAAGAAGTCGTGGCCAAGGCCGACGGCGCGTTGCGTGCCAAGGCCCAGAGCATGCTCGACCGGCTTGGCTGACACACCGGTGCCCGCCGGTGTCGAACCGGGGCGCCTGGCGCTGGGCATCAGCTACCGCGGACAAGCCTACCAGGGCTGGCAATCACAGTCCGGCGGGCGCACCGTGCAGGACCATCTGGAGGCTGCCTTGTCGGCCTTTGCCGTCCGGCCGGTGAAGACCGTCTGTGCCGGCCGCACCGACGCCGGCGTGCACGCGCTGAACCAGGTCGTCCATATGGACGCGGGTGTGGTACGGGACCCGGCGTCCTGGGTGCGGGGCGGCAACCGCTTCCTGCCGCGTGACATCGCCGTGCAGTGGTGCCGAACCGTGCCCGGCAGTTTTCACGCGCGCGGCAGCGCACTCGGGCGGCGATATCGCTTTCTGGTGCTGGAGTCGCCCGTGCGGCCGGCACTGGAACAGGGTGTGTGCGGCTGGGTGTTCCGCCCGCTCGATGGCCAGGCCATGCGTGATGCCGCATCGCATCTGCTGGGCGAACATGATTTCAGCTCGTTTCGCGCGGCCGCTTGCCAGTCGCCGACGCCGGTGAAGACGTTGCGCACCATCGACATCACACGCCATGGCGCGTATTGGCGCTTCGACTTCGACGGCAACGCCTTCCTGCACCACATGGTGCGCAACATCACCGGCTGCCTGGTGGCAGTGGGCAGCGGGCGCCAGTCTGCAGCGTGGATGGCAGAAGTCCTGGCCGCGCACGACCGTGACGCCGCTGCGCCCACGTTCCCAGCCGACGGGCTGTACTTCGTGGGCCCGTACTACGATGCCGTGCACGAGATTCCCGACCACACCCCGGCGATGGACTGGACGCGATGAGCAGCACCCGTACCCGCACCCGCACCCGCACCCGCATCAAGATTTGCGGCCTGACGCGCGAGGCCGATGTCGACGACGCCGTCGCCGTGGCGCGCAACGTGCTCGCCGAGCTCGGTGCCCGCCACGACGGGGCCGGCGACCACGAAGCGGGCGCTGCCCGACTCCAGGACGTACTCCGCGACCTCGCGCGAGCCGGTCTCGGGACCCTTGTAGGCCGTGACCCGCATGCCGAACGCGGTGGAGTACCAGTGCGCCGCCTGGCGGGCGTTGCCGACCGCGAAGCGCAGGTGGTCCACGGCCTCGACCGGGAACGTGTCGTCGGACATGGGGCTCCTAGCCGGTGTACGGCTCCGCGGAGAGCAGCTCGACGGTCATCGAGGTGCCGTTCGGCAGCAGATAGCTGACCGAGTCCCCGACCTTCGCGCCGGTGAGCGCGAGGCCGAGGGGGCTGTTGGCGGAGTAGACCGGGATCGCGGCCTTGTCCTCGCGCGAGCCGATCAGGAAGCGCTCGACGTCGTCGTCACCGGCGTAGGTGACCTCGACGACCATGCCCGGAC
>ENA-OFCE01001723-OFCE01001723.1-metagenomes-genome-assembly--contig:-NODE-1723-length-10496-cov-2.756633_pt1 | contig 10496 bp, 8 predicted proteins | sample MGYA00153388_OFCE01 | MGnify analysis MGYA00153388
TTGCTCTCGATACTGCCCAAGCAGGCTTTCTGCATCCACATCGTTACAAGGAATGGGCAGACCAAAGATTGGAGTTATCGTATTATCTACCGCCAGTTCTGCCATGGTTTGAAGATTGTTTATCACTTCATCAACAGCTGTCCCAGCATAAGCATCGTTCGTACCGCCCATAATGATAACATGGGACAGCTTTTGACGTAAAACATCCTTATAAAAGCGCTCCAGCATGCCATCTGTAGTATCACCATTGATTCCTTTATTCATATGCTCTATGTTTAGCTGCTTTGCCGCCAGGTTAAACCAGGAACCTTTCGATGTGTAGGGGAAACCATAGGTTATGGAGTCACCGATGGCGACTATTTTACTCTCTATATGTTCCATGTGATTTCATCCCATCCTATCTATGTTCGTTCATACTACTATATTTAACGAAACAAGATAATGTTCCTCTTTATCTGGCTAAGTAATTTACTATTTCTCATAACTCTGCATAGTCTCTTAAAGATCTTTACAACAGTGTTGGCACAATACGATAAATAATATCATGGATTACATCATCATCATTACTTACAGCAAGCCTATCTGCAATCTTTTTCACATCTTCTTGGGCGTTGGCGGGTGCAACTCCACAATCAGCACGCTGCAGCATTTCAATATCATTTTCAAAATCACCCACAGCAATAACTTTTTTAAAACGGTATGCTTCCATATTCAGCAATTCACCAAGCATATTTCCTTTCGAAACCTGCTTACCGACAATCTCTAAATAAGTAACTGCAGAAAAAAACTGATTTGTTTTGTTTTCCAAATGAAATTCGGCTAATAAATTTCGACTAGCCAGTAAATGTTCATGTCTGTCACAAAGGATAATCTTAATCCATGATTTATCCAAAATATCATCAATTTTGGCATAGGCAAACTCCTGTTTCTCTCGTTTCATATGCTCATCAATATTGGCAGGATCAGTAACCACATAGAGTTGTTCTTCGGTAAAAACTTCAATGCACATTTGCGGAAATGATAGTACACAACATCTTAGGAAATCGCTTAAATCATTGCTTTTCATCTGCATTGTTTTTATAAAGCGCTGCTCTTGCCAGGAAAAAAGTGCCCCGCCATTATAAAGAATACATGGTGCATTGATAATAAGATCTGTCATGTAAGGTACAACGTTTTTTTGCGTGCGTCCTGTTGCTATAGAAAAGTGTCCGCCTTGCTCTACAAAATAGGCAATGGCGTTCTTATTTTTTTCTGAAACCTTGTGTTCACTGTTGGCAAGGGTTCCATCCAAATCTGAAATAAGAATAAAATCCCGATATGGTTTCAAATTTTCAGCTCCTTCCACTATTTATGAATAATACAGCCACTATTCTTAACAAGTTCTGTAGGAGTGGTTTTTGTATATTTCTTAAATACCGCGCAAAAATGCTTATAATCACTAAAGCCTGTCAAATTAGAAACTTCATATACCCGATGAGTCCCTTTTTTTAATAGACCGATCGCCTTTTGAATACGATAACGTGTCAATAATTCTAAAAAAGTCTGTGATGTTGCTTCTTTAAACTTACGACTTAAATAACTGGCACTTACATCTAATTCATCGGCAATCGAATCAATACTGATCTTCTCATGATAATGATCACGAATTTTATAAAGAGCCTGTGCAACATAACTGTTTTTAAGGGTATCTCCATTTAGATATACATCCCAATCTACAAGTTTACTAATATCCCGTTTCTTGGTAAGCGCAATAATATTAGAATAAGCTTTGGCTTCTTCCATACTTTCCTTGATTCTCTTGATTGTATTTTTCAGTTCATCTTCATCTACAGGTTTAAGCAAATAATCTGATACCTGCAGATGTACTGACTTACGCGCATAATCAAAATTGGCATAGCTTGTCAAAATGATACTTTTAAGTGGCTTAATCTCCATACTTTTGGCCTTTTCCAGCATTTCGATGCCATTCATGTGGGGCATAATGATGTCTGCAATGACCAGATCGATTTCATATTGCTCTAACATAGCAAGTCCTTCTTTACCATTCTCTGCTGCGCCCACCACCATACAATCCATGCTCAGCCAATCAATTGTGTAAACAAGTCCTCGGCGTATAATTTCTTCATCCTCGACAATCAATACCTTGAGCATATGAGTTTACCTCCTTTTATTTCAGCCAAAAAAAGCGGTAACCGTCATTTATTGTTTTCTATGAATGGGCAAAACAATTTTTACAATCGTTCCTTCACAATAACTGCTGACAATTTCCAACCCATAAGAATCACCATACATCAACTGAATCCGCCGATTGACATTATATAGTCCTGAATGCTGCGAAACATTTGCAGGTGATATCAGCATAGCTCGAATCTCATTAAGTGACTGTTCATCAATTGCAGTACCATTATTAGTAATCGTAAGCACAAGTGTGTTCTCAATCATCTTTATTTCAATTTCCACCAGCATATGCTGGCAATCGTGAAAACCATATTTTATTGCATTTTCGATAATAGGTTGAATCAGCAATTTAGGAACGCTGCAATGATTTAGCTCTTCTGGTATATGGAGAATATAATTCAGCCGATTGCCAAATCGATATTTCTGAATATCAAGATAACTTTGAGTATATTCCATATCTTCCTGAATGGTTACCTCGCTGCTGCTGGTACTAATGCTGTAGCGCAATATATTCGACAAGGCAATAATCATTTTATTCGCGGCTGCAGGGTCTAACTTAATCATAAATTTGATATTTTCTAATGTATTAAATAAAAAATGAGGATTAAATTGTGACTCAAGCTGTTTAATTTCAGAAATAACTGTTGCTCGTGCCTTTTCATGATTGGTTTGCATAAGCTCTTTGAGACTGAAAAGCATTCGATTATAAGCCTCACCGATAATTTCAAATTCATTATTCGTATTGATAGAAAGCCGCATATCCAGATTCCCCTGTTTCACTGCCGAAAATGCTTCTACAAGCTGATCTATCATTTTTGTCTTTTCTTCCACTTGCTTTTTTACACTGATAACAATGGACAGGGATAATATAATTAATACCCCAATGAGAATCATCACTGCATTCACCAGCTGACTGACGATACCACCGATAGAAGTAAACGCATACACCATTAATTCTCCGTCTAGAATTGCTTTTTTGCTGCTATAATACTTTGTATCTGCAAAAGAAAAATATCCATTCGCATGCTGAAATTCAGGTTTCATTTTGTTCATAGCAGCACCAAAAAAATCATCTGTACAAATTGGCATATAGTCATAACGATCCTTTACAACAATATGCACGTCAGGATTCGTCATCGCACTTAGAATTTGTGCGGCCGGCACAACAAAGAGAACATAGCCAGTGATCTTGCCCTCTTCCAGTATGGCTTTACCAATGATAAGATCCATCTGGGAGTCAAAACGGTGAATTGAATTCGCAAAAGTAAAGATTGGTGCCATTGGCTTTCTCTTGATCTGCCCTATAATACCCCAATCTGCAGTCCTTGCCAACTCGGCGAATTCCGGATCTTGTATTTGATTTGAAACTAACCGATTCATCTGAGCATCAAAAATATAAAAATCAGTGTGTACACCTATCATACTGGTATATTGATATAATTTTTCATACATTTTTGCCTTTGCAGTTTTGTTATCACGCAGCACATTCATATCACAAAGACCGGCAATGTCATTGGCGTTATCTAAATAATTAGAAATCATTGTACTCATCATATCACAACTAGCATTCAATCGATTGTGATTGCGTTCCAGCACATTGGTATTCCAATACGCAAAAGCAAGTATAAATACGATAATTGAAATAATAAAAATCGGGATTAGTGCATAAATGGTAAAAGTTCGCCGTAATTCATCCTTCAAGTGGTTCACTTTTCTACTCATGTTTCACCCCGATTCTCTATATCAACTACGACCATACAAGTGTTTACATTTTCTATTATAAACTAATATCTCTGCTGCCGGAAACTTTAAAGAATAGAAGCAGCCCAATGACTGTAGTCAGCGTTAGAATGGTAGACAGTGCTGCTGCCGTACCATAACTTGCACGAATCACTTCTGTATAAATAGCCACGGACATTGTCTTCGTTCCGCCGGTATACAAGATGACTGATGAACTTAATTCATTAATACAGGTAATCCAACTTAAAATCGCCCCGGATAACACTCCTGGTATCATCATTACCGCAGTAATTTTAAAGAAAGTCTTTAATGGTGATGCACCAAGACTAATGGATGCTTCCTCCACACTTGGACTGATTTGATACAAAATGGCTGAGCTTGAACGCAAGGTATAAGGCAGACGCCTAATGACCAAAGAAACAATGATAATCGTTGCCGTTCCCGATAAGATGAGGGGGTCCTTATTAAATGCCAGGAGCAAAGTGATGCCCAGTACCGATCCAGGAATAATATAAGGAAACATGGTAAGAGTATCGATAATATCAGTAAGCCAGCTCTTCCGTCGTGTCGTGATGTAAGCAACAAGCATACCGAAGAAAACAATCAGCGAAATGGCAACAAAGGAATAAACATAGGTATTGGTAATTGCTAAAGCCAGATTGTCAAAAACGATACGATAACTATCCAGAGAAAATCCCGATACAAATATTTGACCCTTTGTTTTTAGAAAAGAAGTGTATATCACTGTAACTTGCGGGATGATGGATACCAATACCAGACCATAAATAGCGATATGCATAACTATATTCTTTAGTCCTGACAATCCTTTCGCCTGTATAGGCCTAAGGGAACTCATGGTAAAGGATTTCCTATTTACCACGTATTTTTGCAATAAGAAAATCGTTGTCGTAAGAATAACCATTAAGGTTGCCATGGCCGCGGCAAAATTGGCCTGCCCACCCACTTCATTAATAAACTCAGAATAAATCATAACTGGCATAACGTTAAAACCTTCCCCAATGAGCATGGGTGTGCCAAAATCAGCTAATGCATTCATAAAAACCATCAAAGCACCCGCAAGCAGTGTGGGCATCACCAACGGCATAATCACCGTTACTACCTTTTTTATGCCGCTGCAGCCGAGGCTTTCTGCCGCCTCAATGAGAGATGCATCAATCTTTTTCAGCGCCCCGGATACATACAAATAAATAAAGGGATACAGCTTTAATGTAAGCACTAAGAGTATGCCGCTAAAACCATAAATAGACGGCCATTCCATCTGGAATAAGTCAGAAAGAAACTGCGTTATTATACCGCTTCGCCCGCCTAACAATACCCAAGAGTAAGCGCCAATAAAGGGAGGCGATAACATGGAGATAATCACAAGTACCTCGACTGCCTCCTTGCCTTTTACCTTAAATGCCGTCATGAAATAGGCTAATGCCGTACCAATCATGATGGATAGAATGGTTACACAAGTAGTAACCCACATGCTATTAATCAACGATTGATAGTAGTATTTTCTACTGAAAAACTTACTGAAATTTTCCAATGTAAAAAAACCTGTAGCCGGATCCAGGAAACTGCTGATAAACAATGAAAATAAGGGATACATCAAAAACAGTCCAAATACAGCAACAGATGAGATAGTAACGAATGTCCAGAAATCCCAGGTAAGCAGCTTCTTATTCATACTGCTTCACATCCCTGATTAAATTCATCCTTTGGTCCGCAGTAAAAATATTGATTTTTGCTTTGTTAGGCCGAAGAATAATTGTCTCACCAATTTCGAACACTTTTTCTGCATGGCCTAAGTCTTGTGAAAATTCAGTTGCAGATTGATTTTTTATCACCATACCAGGAGCAAAACTAAGTGTATAATTTACATATTTACCAAGAAATACTCGGTTATGAATTGTGCATTGTATGCCATCTTCTTGTACTGAAAATTCTTCTGGTCTAACAGAAATAATAACCTCTTGCCCATCTGTTACTGCACTAAGATTATCCATTTCCAGCTGATAACCGTCCTGAAACAAAATAAAAGTCTTATGATCTTCGACTTTTATTTTGCCGGCAAATAGATTGGAATGGCCGATGAAAGTTGAAACAAATACATTATAAGGCCTTGTATAAATAGACTGGGGTTTTCCAATCTGCTCAATTATGCCTGTTTGCATAACTGCAATTCTATCGGAAATAGCCAAGGCTTCCTCCTGGTCATGAGTTACATAAACAGTGGTAATTCCTACTTGATTTTGTACTTCACGAATAGCACTGCGCATTTCTACGCGAAGTTTTGCGTCTAAATTGGAAAGGGGTTCATCCATAAGGAGTACATTGGGATGGATCACAATGGCTCTTGCTAAAGCAACCCGCTGCTGCTGCCCCCCAGAAAGTCGTTCCGGTAAGCGATCTTGATATTCTTCAATCTTTACTGCTTTTAAAATAGCATCGACTTTGGTTTTAATCTCTGCCTTGTTGAATCGGCGCAGTTTTAGACCATATTCTATATTTTCCCGTACTGTTAAATGAGGAAAGATGGCATAACTTTGAAATACCATACCAATATTACGTTTATGAGTCGGAATCTCATTGATCACCAAATCATCAAATTTGATTTCTCCTCCCTCAATACTATTGAATCCTGCAATCATTCTTAGTAACGTCGTTTTACCACAGCCTGAAGGTCCTAATAACGTAAAAAACTCACCATTGTTGATATGTGCTGATAAATTGGGGATAATCGTTACTTGATCGTATCTTTTGATTACATGGTCAATATGAATTGCAACACTCATAGATAAAACCTCCGTTTAAAACTTCGGGTGTTTTTATAGATTGACAGCCCACAACAAAAAACTTGTGTGGGCTGTATAAGAACAATAACCGGATTAATTAACGGCTCAACACCAAAATGTCCACTTGACAATATTGTCATTGTGAGGAGGCGACAGCCGACGTGGCAATCTCTACTGCCGCCAAGCTTGCTATTGAAGATTGCCGCGCTCCGCTCGCAATGACAGAACGTCAAGCGTACTTTCTGGTGAAGACCCTAATTAACGCTGGTAAATATGTCTTTAAATGTATCTAGCCATTGCCTTTGATTGGCTACAACCACTTTTTCATCATCATTGATAATGTTGATTTTTGACTTTTCAATCAAACCTTTTGGCGGTTCGATGTCATCACGGACAGAACGTCTGTGTAATTGTTGTACAATAATAGTCTGGGCATCTTTACTGGTGATAAAATCAATAAATTTCTTTGCATTTGTCATATTTTTCGCATTTTTTATGACGTAAACACCATCTGGCTTAGAAATAACCCCTTCTTTCATATAAACCAATTTTACGGGAGCGCCATCAGCAACGTATTTTGCACCGCCTTCTTCGAAAGTACAACCTACAGCGTATTCACCATCAGCCACTCCTTTATAAACAGCTGAAGAACCACTAAGCAGCTTACCATCTAGATTTGCACAGAGTGCTTTTACATAATCCCAGCCTTTTTCCGGATCACCTTTTCCCATCGCGTAGAGCATATTAATTAAATGTTCATAAGAAGAAGAAGATTTTGATGGATCAGAAAAGGCAATTTTGCCTTTTAATTTTGGATTTAATAAGTCTTCATAACCTTCCATTTTCATATCGCCAATTAAATTTGTATTGACCATAATTACACTTGGAATATCGGTAAATCGGGTCAAAGAACCTTCTGTATTCTTAAACGCCTGCTGAATCTTATCTTCATTCGCTGAAGTGTAATTTTCAAATAAATTGGCCTTAGGCTTCATCGTACCAAGTGATCCGCCCCAGAAAATATCACCCAGCGGATTTGCTTTTTCGGATTCCACCCGCTTTAGCAATTCACCACTGCCAGCCGCAACAACCTCTACTTTTATACCACTTTGTTTTTCAAATTCACTTACTAATGGATTGATAAAAGTCAACGGATGGGGACAATAAATAACCAATTTGTCTGTTTTCTCCGTTCCAGATTTTTCTGTCGTGGCTTTCGTATTTCCACCACCACAGCCGACAAGGAGTAAAGAGGGAAAAAGTAAAATGAGCATCAAAGACATAAGCTTTTTCATTAATTTTCCTCCATTCAAGTGTTCTCTACCCAAATTATATATAAACCATTTCTGCTGAACAATCCCAGAATTATCTATAACTATCAGAAATAATGAACTTTTATCATTTTTATTTCAATATTCCAATTATTCAAAACATTAATCTTAGAAGCGAAAAGACCTCCGATGTATGACTGACTCTGAGCCTATTCGCAGTAATTTTCTATTTTATTTTCGATACACCATCCTGCAAGCACCAAACCTGGCATAATAGCTTAATTCCCTGATCAATTTCATTGCTATTCATACTACCAAATCCAAGCATGACTTGAGAGTTGGCAGCACTATGACGCAGATACGTGCTGGAGAGGGGGAACAGTCTCACCCCTCTTTCCTGAGCACGATGAATCAGTTCCTCTTCACTAAGGGAATTGCCAATCAGCTCTAAAATAATATGAAGTCCCGCCCCCTGCCCAATTATATGAGCTTGAGAGGCGAAATGCTGCTGGATCGATTGAATGAGTGCATCATGCTTCTTTTTATATACATTTCGCATTTTGCGCAAGTGTCGTTCCCAATACCCTTGTTCCATAAACTTATGGAGTGTTCTCTGGTCTAATAAAGAAACATTCGTAGCATAATCGCTAAACAGCTCACGATAAACATCGAGTAATCGATAAGGTAATACCATATAACTGACCCGAAGAGCTGGCGATAATACCTTAGAAAACGTACCTACATAAACGATATTTCCTTGGGGATGCAATCCCTGCAGGGCAGGAATGGGTTTGCCCTGGTATCGCAGTTCACTGTCATAATCATCTTCAATAATGACGCCTCCGACAGTTTCTGCCCAATCAATTAATCGTAGTCTATTTGCCACAGGCATAACATGACCTAAAGGAAACTGATGGGAAGGTGTGATATACACAATGGTACTGTCGGTCTTTTGTAAACACCCTAAATCGAGACCCTCGGAATTGACTGGTATCGGGGTAAGAGAAAAGGAATGATTCCGAAAAACAGCTTTTGGAATAAAGTGTCCGGGATCTTCCATAGCAAAAATAGAATGATTTTTTCTCAATATGGGTGCCAGAATCGAAAGGCTGTCTTGAAGCCCCGAGCAAACGATGATTTGCTCGGGATCACAAGAAATACCCCGAGAACGAGACAGATATCGTTGTATCTCATAGCGCAATGCAAAATCCCCCTGCTGATTGCTATAAAAAGCAAGCTGTTTCGGCTCTTCCTTTAAACACTCCACATACAATTTGCGCCATAGGTTGACAGGGAAACTTTCTGGAGAAAGACACGCAGGATGAAAATCAAAGGAATATGTTTTTCTATCTTTAGAGACTTTTCTCACTGATGCATCGATATTGCCAAGAGAGGCTGGAAAGACGTCTGGTTCTATAAAGGAAACATAGTATCCACTTCTTGGCTTGCTGTGTATATACCCTTCAGCACATAACTGCTGATAGGCATACTCTACCGTATTGCGGCTTACAGATAATTCAATAGACAAATTCTTAACCGATAGAAGTTTTGCAGCCGGGAGCAATTCCCCTGATAATATTTGTTTTTTAATTTGGCTGTAGATTTTTTTGTGCAACGGCTGACGGTCCTTATTGTCCAATGTAAACATGACTCTTCACCCTAATTCCTTTATTTTCAAGGCTCTTAACTACCGCCATTATATCTAGGGTGATCTAGAGTGTCAAGGCGCTGAAGATCATTTCTCAGAAGAAACTGACCCCATATTTTATTTGATAATTGCCCCTGTAATTGGGGGTAGTTTTATTTTATACTATGAATATCGAATCGAGGGCACAATAATGCGGATAACCTTATCCGCTAACAAACTTCTTACTTTAAAACAGAAAGGATGTATTTTTATGCTTAACGAAAAATTATTGGACGTACTTTCTCATCCCGCAGATGGAGCAATCTCAATTGTTACCAGTGGCGACGATGGTCCTCATGTAGTGAATACCTGGAATAGCTATATAACGGTTACACCGGATGACAAACTATTAGTTCCCGCTTCCGGCTTTGTTAAAACAGAGAGAAACCTTAGCACTCTTAACGATGCCACTCTTTCTATCGCCAGCAGGGAAATCGAAGGTTACAAAGGAAAAGGAACTGGTTTCATTGTGAAAGGAACCACCCGTTTTATAAAATCCGGTGAGGATTTCGAGTCCATGAAAGAAAAATTTTCATGGATTCGTGCAGTATTAGAAATCACAGTAACTTCTGCAAAACAAATGCTTTAAAATCTCAAACTACCGATTAAACATCATAAAAAGGTGCTTGCCATCATCAAACTAAATGTAATACTGCGAACACTTAAAAATCATCCTGCTATAGATTAGGCCTTAGTCAGCAATTGACTAAGGCCTAATACTATACGCTAGCTGTTGAATACTGCCTTTCTACTCACATTTTTAATTCCACACCGCTTTTCTTCTCTCGAATTAGCACTTCGACCAGATTTACAAGCTGT
>ENA-OFCE01001727-OFCE01001727.1-metagenomes-genome-assembly--contig:-NODE-1727-length-10485-cov-2.527709_pt1 | contig 10485 bp, 10 predicted proteins | sample MGYA00153388_OFCE01 | MGnify analysis MGYA00153388
TTTAGTAAATATTAATTTTTTGCATATTATTAATGAATTTTATTTGTTTTACTTTAAGTATACGCACTGACTATAATAAATTCAAGAGACAGCACCCAATAAGGTTGTGCAGAATAAAGTCATGAAACGGTTATGGACTTATTTTTGAGGCTGGCAGGATAAGGGGGCAAAGCAATGCGAGCTTGTAGTTTTGTATGCACGATTATCGTTGTATTTTTATGCATTGACCAATTTTACAGCGGTCTAAATTGGTGGCGGCTTTTTATTGGCGGTTTTATGATTGTTGCCATATGGACAGATTGTGAACGTTGGCTGCGCTATAAGATAAGGCATAGAAGACATGGATAACGTATAGTAAAATCGGAGGGTAATGCTTATGGATCATATTAGCTTGGAAATGCTTAGTTTTTTATTAGGGGCAGGTTTTGTTGCTGCTTTTATCGACTCTGTTGTTGGCGGCGGCGGTTTAATATCCATGCCAGCACTGCTGATGACAGGACTGCCTCCCAGTGTTGTATTAGGGACTAACAAACTTGCCTCCATCTGCTGTTCCAGTACCAGCAGTATCTCCTTTTTGCGTTCAGGTAAGATGGACCTTGGTTTAGTGAAATATCTTTTCCCCTTATCCCTACTTGGCTCTGTATTAGGAGCCTATACGGTACGGCTGATTCCACCGGAATTTTTAAAACCATTAGTTATCGTTATGCTGATTTTAGTAGCCATCTATACGATTTTCAAAAAGGATTGGGGTGATCAGTCTACTTATAAAGGCATTAGTAAAAGGGTCGGCATCTTAGGAGGTTGTGTTGCTTTCCTACTGGGTTTTTATGACGGATTTTTCGGACCGGGAGCAGGATCATTTCTAATCTTTGCATTTTTAATGCTTGGTTTTGATTTTGTGGTGGCTGCGGGAAATGCCAAGGCCTTGAACCTAGCGAGCAATCTTGGTGCAGTCTCAACATTTCTGCTATTCGGTTCCGTCAATTATGTCTATGGTATCAGCATGGGAATCGCAATGATTTTTGGTGCAATCGTAGGTTCTCGGTTTGCAATTGCCAAAGGTACCACTTATATAAAACCACTATTCATTTCAATGACAACATTGTTAATTGGAAAACAAATGTGGGATATCTTACATTAACTAATAAAATCCTAGAGGGAATGCTCAAGCCTTCCTCTAGGATTTTATTAGTTAATCCGATGACTATTGAACCATAAAGCCAATCGGATCCACCGCGTTCCCATTTACTCTGACTTCATAATGAAGATGAGGACCAGTACTTTTCCCTGTGCTGCCTACATAAGAAACAACCTGACCTTTTCTCACACTTTGACCGACGCTTACTATAATGCGGGAATTATGCCCATAAATAGTCGAAATGCCGTTACCATGATCGATCTGCACCATATTGCCATAACCCCCAGCCGCTCCACTCAGTATAACCTCACCATCAGCAGCAGCAACGACGGGTGCCCCCATACTGTTGGCAATATCCATCCCCGGATGCAATTCACTCCCGCCACCCATAGGCGAATTACGCCAGCCAAAACCAGAGGTAACTTCTCCGCTAGTTGGCCAAATAGAAGGCTTTGTCGCTAGCTGATCCGTATTTCTCGCCATTTTTTCAATCTCTTGAATCTGTCCATTGTCTCTATGCCGAATCGGCTCCGGCTCAGGGATTGCACGGCTGCCAGCACTAATGCTTTGATGATAGTTTGCAAAAAGGATTATCAAAAATATGCTAAGTACGCACATGGAGGAAACAATCCATCGGACAGAGATAAACTTCGTCCACTGGTTGCCTACTTTTTGCGTCTCATGAGGTTCATTCGAAATATGCATTACGATGTATCTCCTCCTTTAAATAAATATAGCCGCCAAAACATTCTGGCTGTAGTATGGTCACAAACAATGTTCAACCATTCTACTCTACATTATACCGGAAATCCACCTTTTTTACTGTCCTATCCTGCAATTAATTTTACTTTTTTCATCAAAACTTGACGTAAAAAGTGAAAAGTGAGAACATAGTAACTACTACAGTATCATTATTGGAGGAAATATAGGTGAAAAAATTAATCCAGCAATATCCCATCGTCGCTCTACTAACCGCACTTTCATTTGTCGTGGCACTACTGTTAGCCGCCAGTCATAATAATCTGTTCCCATTTTCACTTTGGAATGAGCACAGGGTTCCCCGAGAGCCAATTAACCTCACTGCTGTACCCTTAGGCACCATAAATAAGCCAGTACAAATCATTCGAACGGGTTCTGTCGAACATGCCACATCCACTCCAATTACGGCAGACTTTTCTGGCCTTCTTAGTGAACTATACGTCGCAGAGGGACAAGTAGTCAAAACAGGTCAGCCTCTGCTTAAGATCCAGGCATCTTCAACACCAGTAGTCGAGCAAACTACAGAAGGATCTTCACAGCAAACACAAAGCAATTATGACAATGCCCTAAAAGAATTTAACCGCTTACAAAAATTATTCGAACTAGGGGCGATTCCACGACGACAGGTGGATACTGCCGCCGCCCGTTTGCAGGAAGCAAAAGAAAACTTATCCAGCACCCAAAATGCAATGCAGCCTTCTAGTGCCATTATAAACGGCTCTGCTACGATCAACGCACCAATCGACGGCATCGTGACTGGTTTATCCTCGTCTTCAGGAAAAACGGTGCAAGCTGGTCAACAGATGTTTTCCTTAGGAAGCGGTCAAGAAGTAGAGGTTGTCATTCCTCTGAATCAAAACGATCTGTATTTAGTTCATCTTGGTACACCGGCTGCAATAGAAGTATCTGAGCAAAGGGTGGGAGGCCAAATTTCCAGCATCTATCCTCGAATTGAAGCAGAAGAAGTTTCTGCCTATCTTGCTCATATGAAACTTGCTGCTAATCCAAATGGTTTACTTACATTTGGTATGTCCGTTACCATTCATATCGATACCGGCAAAACAGCTCCCGTACCTGCAGTTCCTAAAGTATCAATATTTCAAGATGATCAGGGCCGAAATCTCATCTACCTCGCGGTCAGTGAAAAAGCGTTCCTGCAAGAAATCAGCATTGGAGAAACCATTGGCGATTTCACGGAAATCACCTCTGACCTTCCACAGCAAAGCATGATCATAACAAGCAACATAGGCGATATAAAAAATGGTGATGCTATTGCAGTGACGCAGGACCAAACTAATTAAGTCTTCTTATTCATCAGCCAAACCAACTCTCACCTGCCCGGCATCCAAAGATGCCGGGCAGGTGAGAGTTGTCTTTAAGTTATCTGGCTCCAATATTAGTGCCACTTGGGGTACCTGCGCCGATGAGATCACTATCAGTAGCAAGTTGTAAGAAGGTTCCAAAGTTGATAGAACCATCTGAGTTTCTGGTTACAGCTGGAGTGAGGCTAACAAAATCTGCATCACTGCAAACTAATCCATTCGCATTTGTACTTTTCTTGTTTTTCCACCAGACATTTGAACTATCTACATCAGTACCGCTGGTCTTATCACTTGAACTGGCTGTGTAGGACAATAGATTAGTGAATATATGGGTGCCTTTATCAAACGCATAGTTGCTGCCTGACGTCGTTCCGTTATTATAACTTGTACAATTTGTTAACGCGATAGAGCCAGGATTACTGTTATAAGTAAATCCATGTTTTTTATTGTTGAAGGCAATACAATTTTTTACAATATGGTTAACAGATATTTTATCTCCGCCTAATTTAAATCCATTACCATCGCTATTTGCTGTAGATGTACCATCAGAAGTTACGCCGTTATTAAAGGCTACACAACCTTCTATTGTTACAGCACCAATAGCGCCAGTTTCGGATTTTGTATATAAATCCCAGCCATCATCAACATTGTTATAGGAAATGCACCCTCTAAATACATTGCCTTCACCGGTAGTGAGCTTGCAGGCAAAACCATCTGCATCTTCCCCATTATCAGGGTCAGAATTGTCATGAGAAGTACAATTTAAGATTTCATTATTGGCTGGCCAATCACTTTCTGCAGCGGTGGAGATATACCGCCCTAACTGCAATCCTGAATCTCTATTCTCATACGTTTCACAAAGTTCTATTTTGTTATAGCTTCCGCCGATATAAATACCATTGTCAGCAGTCCCTTTTACAGCAAGACCTTTAATATGCCAATAATGACCGTTTATTTGCAATCCTCTAGGATTGGTTACGCTGGAAGGATCTCCATACGTTTGGGAAGAAAAGTCTAAAATTACTGTTCCAGAGTTGTATGGCATAATACTTTTGTAACTGCCTGATGCTCCATCATTGCCACGTTCAATCGTTAGTTGAGAATCATAAGTATAGGTTCCCGACATCATGTAAATGGTTCCACCTGCAGTTACCTTTGTAATTGCCGTGGTAAGGGTAGTTGGGCTGCTCACAGTGCCTGAATTACTGGCACTTCCTGAAGTAGATACATATAAATCACTCATAATTAACACTCCTCCAGTTTTTTATTTAAGTTAAAAAAGAAACTATTTCTTAACATTTCTTAATATACGCATCTAAGCGCCACCTCCTTATTACTCTCAATAATCCAATATAGTCTAGGACATTTTCATCAATTATTTTATCCTGTATATTGGTCTTCACTTATATACATTCTTTCAAGTGTCTTTTTTAAACGGGCTAGCCCACGATTTCGCAAATTATATATTGCTTGTGGCGTTACTCCCAATGTAGCTGCGGTTTCAGTTTGGCTAAAGTTACAAACCACCGTTTTAATTACAGCAACACGCTGACGTTCGGGTAACATATTAATAGCTGCTCGTAATTCTTCTATCAAAAATATCTGTTCAACCTCATCCGAAACATTTTTGCCATCCGGTAATATATCAATTAAACTGTTTTCTTCATTATTATCGCTACTTTCCAATTCCACTTCATGCTCCCATTGTCTATGTTGCTTTCTAAGCATATTCCAAACTGTATATTTGACTCTGCTTTTTACAAAACCAGCAAATGGTACTCCCTTAGTTGAATCATATAATTTTGTTGCCTCCACTACTGCTAACCAAGCTTCTGCCCTTACATCCTCCGATTTATTCCAAGTATATTTACGCACTAGTGGTGCAAAATCTAACGCGGTTCCCATGATTCTTCTGTAATTCTGCTATTTGTTATACTGTTAAAAGACGTTCTATCCATAGTGCATGCAATTTTACTATTTTTAGCAATATTCGCACTATTAGTGGCAATACTTTTGTTTTCTTTCCATCCTCTAAAGCGTTCTGCGATATCTATCGCATTGTATCTAGGTAAATCTTGATTGTATACCATCTAAATCGCCTCCTAAATTTGTAATGCTTTTGCAAAGCCAATATAATCAAAAAACTAGTATGATCTGATTGTGTTTCTCGTATATCAGCTTTTACTTATATACATTTTTTAAAGATGCTTTTTTAAACGGATCAATCCATGATTACGAAAATATATTTTTGGTATTTGTGGCAACTCAACTATGATATCAGTCAAATCTTAAAAATTCATTCCTCCTTTTCAATTTTTAAGCAATTTTACAATATTATCATTATATAAGATCAAATCCCATTATTTCCTTTTATTTCAATTCATTTCGCGCCAAAAGGTGATTCCATTGATCGAAAAGTTAGATTGATTGTTAATATAGAGTTATTAGCCTTTTAGACATGATTTGTTCCGATTCTTGTGAATTGGATTTATAGACAAATAAAAACCCCCAGACAAAGCCAGGGGCAAGTTGCAAATACCAGTATAAACATTTGGTAAATATTAATCCCATATATCTAAAGTGATAGCTCCAGTAATAATATTATTTTCGCAGTTGGATAAAATTTTGTTGCACGCAGTTTTGACCGCACTCCGAATGGAAGCTTGTTTGGTTGTATTCGTAATTTTAGTAACAGAAACACCGGATGGCAGCTCGTCACTATCACAATTGAACTCTCGGCAATTGGTCATAACAAGGCTAGATGCTTCATCTAACTGATAGCCTATAACGTTGTCAAAGGATAGACAATTTGTTAATGTTGTAGCACCAATACCATTGTTTTGATCAAACCCTTTTTTCCCGTTATATTGAGTATCCCAAGCAATGCAGCGAGTCATAGTTCGTTTTCCAGTACCGCCTTTAGACCCAAGTTTGAATCCATTACCGTTGCCTGCATAAGTAGTTATACTCGCGTCTCCGTTATGCCAAGTTATACAATCAGTATAGGTGACATCATTATCCATGTCATAGCTATCCCAACCATCATCAGAGTTTTGGAAAGCTCGACAACCGATAAACGCATTCCCAGTTCCGGCACTCAACTTACAAGCAAAACCATCGGCATTTACGCCTTCTGTTGCTGTATCACAATTTCTATAGGAATCACAATACTTTATTGTATTATTTTTAGCTGTAGACTTGGATATCTGTAGACCAGTATCTCCGTTATAGCGGAAGATGCAGTTTTGCACCGTATTACTAGCGCCCTCAATTTTCAATCCATTATCCCCGGCATTTTGAATAATAAGACCATAGATGGTATTATTGCTACCAGTTACATAGATTCCAATACCCGTTGAACCTGTAAGAGCGGAAAAATCTAAAACAGGTGTTACTCCGGTTGCTGCCTTTAGGGTTACACCACTCCCACTCATTTTGATTTGCGCAGAACAAGTAATGGACGCACCAATATAAATTGTGTCACCAGATGTGGCAGAAGCCACCGCACTTTTTAATTGGGTATAAGTCGTTACATTATAAGTAGACATTTTTACACAACCTTTCTATTATTTGAAATCGATATAGCCAAGGAACTCTTTTTATCAATTATTTTTTTCCTGTATATCGACTTCTACTTATATAAATTCTTTTAAGATTCTTTTTTAAACGGGTTGAAAATAAAAAAACGTCTACCTAATCGTAAGCTGAACTAATAAATTGGAAATGAATAAAAAGTACCCCCAGTCGTAGAATAAAAAAACTACGATTGGGGGCATTTTTAGACCACACTAACTAATGATAAGGTCCTAGCGGCTTACTTCTGTCTTTATCCTTCACACTCTTTTATATACAAATAAAAAGTAGTTCCTGAATCACTTGTCGTGAAGTCAATCGTAGCATCATGCCTTTTTGCAATACTATAACACGTTGCAAGACCAAGACCAGTTCCCTTTTCCTTTGTAGTAAGAAATGGAGTTCCTAGTTTGGATCGTATCTCCTCTGGAATTCCAGATCCCTCATCTTGTACGGCAAATACTATCTTATCATTATTTTTATAAATCCGAATTGTCAGAGTCCCTCCTGATTGCATTGATTCAAAGGCATTACGCACTAGATTCAATATTAACTGACGTATTTCTCTTGGATCTAACAAAGCCATTGGAATTTTTTGCAGCTGCGTTTTTACATTTTGCCCTAAAAGGCGGGCATCCGATTCAATCAAAGGTAATATTGCTTTAATAAGTTCTACCAAATTGATGGGTGTGCGCACAACGATTTTATTGTTGGCCAAAGATAAAAACTCTGAAATAATTTGATTGGCCCGATCTAATTCTTCAATCATCAGATCAAACTGCTCACTAAAATCAAGGAGCCGATCCTTGACCTTAAGCATTTGCAAATACCCGCGAACCGTGGTCATAGGATTTCTGATTTCGTGTGATATACCGGCTGCCATTTCCCCTACTAAGTGTAGTTGCTCGAGTCGGGCCATTTCCCGCTGAATTCTTTTTTGTTCATCGATATTACGAAAATAAACGGTTAATCCTCCATCCGATAACGGATAGATATTCACACTCATCCACTGCTGTCCGAATTGCGAAAAAATTTCAAAGTGCACAGGAGTTCTTGTCTTTTTAACTTTCGTTATATTCTCAAAGAACATCGGGGTTTTGGGGACAATATCCCATATGTATTTGCCGATCAGCTGCTGCGCTAAATTTAGAGATGCGTATCTGGCAGCATATTCCATAGCTACTCGATTTGCATATGAAAAATGCCATTCGTTATCCAATGAAAAAAATCCATCCAAGGCTTGAGCTGCATGGCTAATAATCTCTTGATTTAGCAGACTGATCCCCATTGCAATCACACCAGTGATCTTTCCATCTTCATCCTTTATCGGGAGAGAATTTGACTTAAAGGCTACCCCATATGCTTCCTTCTCCACATTACTGCTGGAAGCCTGCCCTGTTTCTAGCACTTTCCTAAACCCTGCGCTCTGCGGGATAGGTGCTCCTAGCGGAAGTTTTATATCAATCTCTTTGCCAGGCAAATAGTAAATAAATTTTTCCTGGTCAGTAATACCAAACATAATATCCAATGGAAGAAGTTCTTGAATAATTGGCAAGGTAATTTTTAGAGCTGCCAATAATTCACTGGTTTTGCTCTTTGCTATGTTCACAGAACAACCAACTCCTCAATACCGATATATGGCTGACATGCAAGGACCTTCTAACTTACTAGACATAATGGTCCCACTTCGGATTGGTGTAACCCATTTAGTAACGTAGAAATAAATAGATCTTACAATAACTACTTTTCTTTCTTAATTTCCCATTAATATACAAAATTCCTGCAAGTTCTCTTTAGAGTTCTTGCAGGAATTTATTATTTTCTATAAATCGTCAACACTTTGCCACGAACCAGTTAAACTCTCTTAAATTCACCGTCCATAGCCTGACACATAATTTTCACTATTTCTCATTTGAAGCAGCAAACGCTTCACTGGCAGTACACGTAAGATGAGCAGGCAGATCATCAATTCCGGTAAAAGATAGGTGGCATTAAACACCAAGGAATACCAATAGGGAGATGTTCCAGGCGGCGCATAGCTGGCAAAGAAAACTACCCCAGATATAAAATGACAAATAAATCGACCACAACTGCCGACAATGGCTCCCAACAGCATTCGATCTTTAAAATAGCCTGCCAGACCAAGTGCCATATATGGCAGGGGATAATCAAAAAGGACTTGAACAGGATGCAGGATATAAGGATCTTGGAGTAAATTAAGCAGACCATAGGTAAATCCCGCCAGATACCCGACAACCGGTCCATAGCGAAAGGCGATCAGTAAAAGAGGGATCATTGCTCCTAAGGTTACACTGCCCCCCTGGGGCATGTGGTACAAGCGGAAAGTATGCAAAATGACAGTCAATGCAAGCATTAAACTAATATGAATCATCATCGGCGTATTTAGTTTTACTTTTTTTATGTATGCAAAAGCTAGAATCAATGCCACCATAGCTACTAGGGCAAAAACACTGGTCGGCTGTTCAAATATCATTGCTATATTTTTACTAAAAGCTGCTTCCATAACACTCATCTCCATTCCAGCATAAATAGATCCCTAGCCAACCTGTTCCTATCGAAACGCGAATTTCGCTGTTCGTTTCATTGGGGCGATTACTGACAGCATAAGGCAGGGCATCACGCAATGTAACATTGGCTAAGGGCCAGTGAACACCCTCAATCGATACATCCGTACATTCCGTAGATAACGGGAGTAAAGAAACTACTTCTGGAGGCGCAGCCGTTTCTATACATACAGAATCCTTACCTTTTAACAAGATCAGTACCTCTTTTTCATCTGCAGCGCAACAACCCCGTATCCCAAAATCTTCACAGCCCTTTAATGAATGGATATTACTAAAGGTATGATCGAAGCGCCAGTTATAGTGACTGCTGCATGTCCATGAACCACTCCCACCCTTTGTAATGCCAGTTGTAAATCCGTCAAATTCTTTTTTGCCGGATAGACCTCCACAGGGATTCCCAAGCTCTCCCCCCAAGCCCATCCCTGGGATGTGGCACTATCACCATCACCAATGAGCCGCTCGGGAATAATGTGATTCGCGTAACAACTATCAATACCGCTATCTACACACCAAACAGGAAACTGGTCAGCGGCCTGAATCAGCCAGTCAGATGCTGGTTTCCTTCCCCCGGCGACAAGTAACACTTGTGTATCCGGCAGTTCTTTTTCAAAGGAACATCGTAATTGTGGCAATACCAAAAGGTTCTTCATTCCATCAATCTCCTGAATCTTTATCCATTACATCTTTGAAAGCAATCTTATCATATGACTTATATTATATATTCTTTATTCAAAAAAATCATCTATATAGTAAGCCCCCGCAATATATACCCTATCGAGGATATTGCGGGGGCTTTATTATCGCTAGCAGGAAAATGCACTATTTTACTTGTACTGCCTCTTTAATCATTCTCCTTAGCAAATGAATCCGCGGCTCTACAGACTCGATAAGCATATACTCGTGAGTACCATGAGCATTGCCGCCGACTGGTCCTAATCCATCAATAGTCGGCACACCTAAGGCTGCTGAAAAATTTCCATCCGAACCGCCGCCCGTCTTAGCCCAATGAACCCTCATATCTAACTCTTTGCCAATGGTTTCTGCCAATCTGCAAATTTTTTGGGTTTCTTCCGTAGGGTTCAACGGTGGCCGAGTCACACCGCCAGAG
>ENA-OFCE01001728-OFCE01001728.1-metagenomes-genome-assembly--contig:-NODE-1728-length-10477-cov-2.187680_pt1 | contig 10477 bp, 8 predicted proteins | sample MGYA00153388_OFCE01 | MGnify analysis MGYA00153388
TTTCATTATGCGCGTGAGGTGGGCACGTTGACACGCATTTTTTGTGCAGTGCTGGAGGATGAAAATTTGCGCATTCCCGTCGCGCCATTTGCCCAAGAGAATGTCGCCAAAACCCTCGGCGATGATTTTATGCTCGATGGTGGCCGCCTGCAATTTGCAGTGTCTCAGGCGCTTAATGCGCAGCCAACATTGGTGGTGGAATTGTTTTATGTGGCGCAACAAAACGGGCTGGATATTCACCCGCGCGCGCAGTTGGCCATTGCCCGCGCGCTGGCCAGCCAACCGGAATTACTGCTGCTGGACGAACCTCTGGCGGCCCTGGATGCGGCTCGCCGCCAGGACATATTGCCCTGGCTTCAGCGTCTGCGCGACGAATTGCACATTCCGATGATTTACGTCACGCACAATGCAGACGAGCTGGTCCGCCTGGCGGACACCCTTGTGGTGCTGAACGCAGGTCAGGTGGTAGCCCATGGCCCCGTGACGCAGACGCTGGCGCAACTCCATCCGCCACTTCTCACAGGGGACGACACCGCAACCCTTATTGAAGGCACAGTGTGTGAACACGACACCCGCTGGAGCCTGTGCGCGGTGGCGCTGGATGGCGACGCCGCATCACCCCGGATATGGCTGCCCTTGTCGGCGACCCTGGCCGTGGGCCAGCGGGTGCGCCTGCGCCTTCTGGCACGCGATGTCAGTGTGTTGATTGGCGCACCGACCAGCCACACCAGCAGCATTCAAAACGTATTGCCGTGTGTGGTGGACGCGATCAACACCGACTCGCACCCCGCCCAGGCACTGGTGCGACTGCGTTATGCAAACCACTACCTGTTGGCGCGCGTGACGCAGCGGGCGGTTCACACATTGCCTATCGAGGTGGGCCAAACGGTCTGGGCGCAAGTGAAATCGGTTGCACTGGTAGCCTGAGCGGCGACCCTATCTAGGTAGATAGGTACCTGCCTACCTAGATAGGTACTTGGACCCCAGATTACGTGCAGGCAAGCCTAGACTGCTCGCGTGCCAACCATCACCTCACTCCACCAGGCCCAGCGCCACAGCTTTTGCTACCGCTTGCAAGCGGGTGGCAACGCCCAGTTTGCGCATCACATTCTTGATGTGAAAAGCCACGGTGGGCTCGGCGATGCGCAGCAAGTCCGATATCACCGAGTTACTTTTTCCTTGCATCACCAAGCCCAAACACGCGTGTTCACGTGCCGTGAGTTGCGGGGTCTGCGCTGTCAACAACGCGGGGACGATCAACCTGGAGGCCGCCACATGCGCACAGGCCGCCAGCACCGTTGCGGCTTCCACCAATTCCTGCTGTTCACCCGGTGCCTGATCGATTGGCCGGTCACGCGCCAGGCTGATCATGCTTTTGGTTGCGTCGGTCCCGTGTACACCCACGCTCATGCCGTGCGAAAGGCCAAAACTGCGGGCCTCCTCCAGCAGTTGCGTCGATTGCCCGCGGTACATGGCGTCTTGCCAGATAAGCGGCGTGGTGTGATGCTGGCAATAGGCAATGGTGGGATCGACTGCGATATAGCCCTGTTCGGCATATCGCCGCTGCCAACTTGGCGGGTATCCGCTGGCAACGTGCTGAACCGGTTTCAATGCAGGTTTACGCACCTCCACACCCAGCAAAAAGTGCTCACAACCCAACTGCCGCACCGCGTGGCCCATGCGCACAACCAGCTCGTCGGCAGTATTGGCAATTGCCACCAAATAAATCGAGCGGGTCAGGTCATGGGTCAAAGTGGTCATCACGTCAACTCCTGCATCACATCAAAAAGGGTCTCTTCTCACCATGAATAATTATTTTGCAACGTCATTTGCAAAGCCAGCATACGTGTATACCAGGGACTACTACATACGCATTACCGAGCGAAAGTTGTCTGCCGTTCAACTGCTGCATGCCTGCAGCGCCCGCGATGACGCTGTGCTCATGCCGCCCTGCACACTGGCGAGTCACGACAACGGCTTGAGGGGTGGCTACACCGAATGGGTAGGGCAACACGGCTCCGTTCAGCTGTCGTTGGCCTGGGACTGGGTTATTCATAACGATGGCTACATCAGCGCCCTGCCTGGAGTGTCTCCACGCACTAATGTGCTGGTCGTGAGCCCCGGCGGATATGACCCATCACCTGAGGAATCCACTCGGGCTTTATGGGCATATATCGAAACGCTTGCCTGGCAAAAACAGGTCATCCAGGCGATTTAGCCCTTTGCCAGGTGCCAAAAAACGGCGCAACCTATCTACCTAGATAGCTATCCGCGCATGGCTTAGGCCAGTCCAATGAGATCACGTTTTGTCACACATCTTGTCTTCAACGTTATCTCAAAAGGAGTTCCGGGTCATGCAGCACGCCGTCATCAGCGCCCCGCTCGTGGATTTAACAACGCAGGAACAAAGGGGAATGTTTCAGTTGCGTTACCAGGTTTTTCACGACCGTTTGGGCTGGGACGTCAAAACCACCGACGATGGGCAGGAAATTGATGAGTTTGATGCGCTGGATCGGGCGCATTACATCGTGGCCAAGTCCGATGACACGCACGTCGATGCGTGCTGGCGCTTGTTGCCCACGCAGGGCCCCAACATGCTCAGGGACATTTTTCCCGAGCTGTTGCATGGCCAACCAGCTCCCATGGGAAGCGACGTGTGGGAGCTCAGTCGCTTTGCCATCGCCACAGACCGCGTCGCGGCGGGCGAAGACACGGTGAATCACCAGCTGGGATTTGGCGAGTTGTCGGTGGCGTTGATGGCGGAGGCGGCCAAGTTCGCCAGAGCCAACCAGATCAGCCGTTACGTTACGGTGACCACCACGGCCATCGAACGCATGCTCAAACGTCAGGGCCTGAACATTCACCGCTTGGGCCCGCCGGTGCGCATTGGTCTGGTTTTGACGGTAGCCTGCTTCATTGAAGTGGACTCCATGACTCTGGGTGCAGTCGGTTACAACGATTGAGATGCCATGGGCACCGTACTGCAACTGAGCACCTTACAACCGTCAGGTAATGCGCACCCGCAGCGCATCCGGCGGTTGCAAGGCGTCGATCAGCGGTTACTCGCCAACGGTTCCCTAGCACGCCAACGAGCCGCCACCAACTTTCCGCTGTATCACCGCCCGGGTGTGATTGCGGTGGTGACGACTGACTGGGATGCCTGTGAAAGCCTGCTGTCGCAGTGCTACGGTCATTGCCCGTTGCGGGTGTTTCACAGCGCTGATTCATTTTTAAACTGCCTGCAACAAGAGCCGCCTATCCTGGACCACGACCATTGGCTGCACCGGCAGTTGTTGGGTTCTGCGCCCGGGCAGAAGGCATTGATTCCAGGCATCCTGGATTACTGGGCCACACAGCCTGAGCGGCTGAATCTGACGCGCGCCTGTGTTGTGGATGACCTGATGGCAGGCCATGACGGCCTGGACATTCTGGGTGAACTGATTGGCTGGCGAGGCTTGCGGATTTTGTTGACTGGCGATACCACCACGGAAGAACTGAGCAGCGCGGTGGAGATGGGTATGGTGGATCGAGTGGTTGCCAAAACGACCGATTCGTCTATCGACCAACTGGCCACTATTTTGTCTACACAACTGTCAAAACCCAGCACTCGCACGCAGCAGCTGTGGGCCAGTTCACTCAGTGCCGCCCATATGGAAGCTTTGCAGTCACCCGCCATTGCCAATGTGCTGCTGGGTCTGGCGCAATCGCGCTGGGTCGAGTGGGCCTGTATTGGTGAGCCATTTGGTATCTTGGGTCTTGACGCCAAAGGTGTTGCGTCGTGGCTGCAACTGCAGCTGGCATCCGAGCGCAACGATGCGGTCTACCAAGCGATTGCGCGTGGTCTGCATCCCGAGGACATAGCATGCGTTGCGCGCGGAGAAGCGATGGTTGATTTGTCAGCACAGACCCCGAACCAACCGTTGTTGACCGCATTTCCGATTGACCGCAAATCGCGCTTGGTCGGCGCATGGCGACCCCTTAAAAAAGCCAACAGCCCTACATGGCCGCTGTCGACGCCCTTCCTGACATCCGGGCGCACAGCGTATGAACGTTTCGATTCCTCACGGTTAACCGTATCGTAGCCTGCGGCTGCGGGGTTCTTCGACACCTTCGGCGCACTGAGATTGACGTAACTTGCGTCAGGCGCCGTGTGTTGGCTGTTAGCGCTAAACGTGTCGCGCAACGACCTTGTGGCGTCGTTGGAATGCACCTTGGTGCCGCCTTGCCTCAAGCGCCCTGAAGTGGAATAGAAACTTGTATCGGGCTGAGCAGATGGTTTCTCGCCAAACTGCAATGTAAAAATGGCTTTGTGACAAACACCCACGACTTCTTCTTCAGCCCCGAAGGCGGCACGACCCCGGCTGAGCTGGCCAGCGCCATGGCGCCTCAGGCTGAACCAGGGCATTTCGACGAATTACGTGGGCAAGCACTGCCGCGTGATGCATCAAATGCTATAAATTCAATAGCTGCTCGAGCAAAATTGACAAGAGCTTGGGCCCAATTCTTTGAAAATTTGGGGCTGGACGGTTTTACTGATCTGAACCACCGCACCACCAGCGTGCAGCGCCAGATTCGCGACAACGGCGTGACTTACAACGTCTATGCCGACGCCGATGGCCCACAGCGCCCATGGAGCCTGGACCTGTTCCCCCTCATCCTCACGCCAGCTGAGTGGGTTCAAATTGAAGCCGGTGTGCTGCAGCGCATGCAGTTGCTTAACCGCGTGCTGGCCGATGTGTATGGCCCGCAAGACCTGCTGCAAACGGGCCTGCTGCCACCAGCGCTGGTGCACGGCCATCCTGGCTATTTGCAGGGTATGCACGGCGTGCTGCCGGTGGGCGGCCACCACCTGCACATTGCCGCGTTTGACCTGGCTCGCGGGCCTGATGGCCAATGGGCAGTCGTGACCCAGCGTACCCAGGCACCGTCGGGGCTGGGCTATCTGCTGGAAAACCGGCTGACCATTTCGCGCCAGTTTCCCAAGGCCTTTGCTGACCTGCGGGTGCAGCGGCTGGCTGCCACATACCGCGCGCTGGTGGACGGCATGAAGCAAATGTGCCCTACGGCACCCGGCGAAGCGCCGCGCATCGTGTTGCTCACGCCCGGGCCCCATAACGAAACCTATTTCGAGCATGCCTACCTGGCCCGTTACCTGGGTCTGACCCTGGTAGAGGGCGGCGATTTGACAGTTCGCGGCACTCATTTGTATCTGAAAACCCTGCGCGGACTGGAGCCGGTGCACGGTCTGCTCAAGCGTCTGGACGATGAATTTTTAGATCCGCTCGAACTGCGTGCTGACTCCACCCTGGGCGTGCCGGGCCTGCTGCAAGTGGTGCGCGCAGGCCACGTGCTGCTGGCCAACGCGCCCGGCTCTGCATTTTTAGAGTCGACCGCCCTACTCGGCTTTCTGCCCGCCTTGTCGCGCCACCTGTTGGACCAGGACCTGCGCATGCCCTCGCTGCCCACTTGGTGGTGCGGCGAACAGGCGGCCATGCAAGCCGTGCTGCCGCGCCTGGCCGACAGCGTGATCAAACCCACCTGGCCCGGCCCGATTGCCACTCTGGGCCAGCAACTGCCCCGACGCAGCCTGGACGAATGGGCTGGCCGTATCGCCCGCCGCGGCGATGAATACACGCTACAGGCCTATTCGCCGCTATCGCAAATGCCCACATGGAAGGTAGGATCCGACGGCACGGAACAAATTGCCATGCGCTCCGTGGCACTGCGCGTGTTTGCGCTGGCCGATGGGCCTAATTCCTGGCGCGTTCTACCCAGTGGCCTGGCCCGCCTGGCCGGTAGCGAATTGCACATTGCCTCCATGCAGCGCGGTGGCAGCAGTGCCGACGTGTGGGTACAAACCGACCCCCAAGCCGGGCTGCAGGTGGACACCACAACCTTACTCCACCATACCCAGCCAGCCAACCCTTCGCACCAGCGCCACAGCATCACCAGCCGTGCCGCCGAAAACCTGTTCTGGCTGGGCCGCTATACCGAGCGCTGTGAAAACACCGTTCATCTGGCCCGCCTGACGTTAAGCAGCCTGAACGGCGAAGACCAGAACGCCGTCCCGCTGTTGGCCTGGCTGAGCACCCTGGCAGTGCGCCATTTTCTGGTACTACCCAGCGTGCCGCCCGCGACGACGGATTCGTCAGGCTCCACCGCGCAGGCGCGGCGCGTGTTCGAGCGTTCGTTGATGGCCGCGCTGGCAGACCCACTGCAAGCCAGCGTGGGTGCCGACCTGCGCGCACTGAAAACCGTGGCCTCGTCCGTGCGCGAACGCCTGAGCCTGGAGCAGTGGAAACTGATCGTCCGGGCGGAGGGCGAGTTTTTCAGCCAATGTGCCGCCAACCAGGCACCCGAGCCAGGCCAGGACGACAGGGACTACAGCGCCGTGGAGTTCCTGCGGGTGCTGGACACCGTCAGCAGTCACCTGGCTGCCATCACTGGCGCGCAGACCGACCGCATGACCCGCGACGACGGCTGGCGGCTTTTGTCGGCAGGCCGCCTGATCGAGCGTCTGGGCTTCCTGGCGGGCGCCCTGTCGTGCGGCTTTGAAACAGATGCCGTACACGACGAAGCCGGGTTTGAAGCCATCGTGGCACTGTTTGACAGCACCATCACCTTTCACACCCACTACCAGCAGCGCCACGACATTGCGGCGCTGCTCGATTTGCTCATGCTTGACCGCGATAACCCGCACAGCCTGGGCTGGGTGGCACAAACCCTGCGCGGGCGGGTGGCCAAACTGGCTGGCTGCGCCCCCGGCGATCTACCACCCATCGCCCAGGTCGTGCCCGACCCCAAGCTATGGCGACTGGAGGAATTGCTGGGTACGGATAGCGCGCAAGGATCTACCGGCAATATGACCTTTGCGCCCTTTGCGCCTTTCAAACCCTTTGGAGCCCCGGACTCCGCGCCTTCGACGCAACCCGGCCAGATCGGGCCCGATGGCGAAACCGAAACGCTGGTGCAAAGCCAACAAAGCCAAAGCGCAGACTCCGAGCAGGCCCCAGCGGCCTACGCCATGCTGCTGGGCGAACTCCAACGCTGCCAGGAAGCCGCCTGGCAACTCTCCGACGATTTGAGCACCCGCTACTTCACCCACAGCGCCGACACGCGGCAAAGCCTGGGCGCCTGATGCGCCAAAACGCAATCAAAAGATTAGGATCGCATGCCAAATCCTTCAATTGACTGCGCAGCGGAAGCACGATGAGCAAGCCAGATTTTCTTTGTATGTGGGCAACTTTTCGCACACACCCGGCCTGCCCAACGCTGAAGGACCTGTTCACACGTATTGGTGGCGAGTTGGCCAACAACATTGACGTACCGGGTTTTGGCGCGAACCGAAACACCTGCGCAGTTCGCACATCAATGGCCCTGAATTACGGTTCTGCACCGATCAGCAAGGCTTTCGTAAAAGCCAACAGCTTGAGCGCATTGACAGGTGCTGACGGCAAACTTTATCTATTTCGGGGTCGTGAATTGAAGACCTGTCTAGTCAAAGCCCTGGGTGCCCCACTGGCGGATAAAAAGGCTCCATCTGGTGATACTTTTGTCAACAAACGCGGCATCGTGACGATGGATGTCAAGGGATGGGGCAACGCCAGTGGGCAGGTGGCTATCTGGTCGGGCAAAGACTTTCGTGAGCCCGCCTTTGACAACTACCTGAATCTGGTAGCCGACCCCAAAACTGCTTACGCTGGCAAGCCGTCGGCATTGGAAGGTGACCAGTGGGCGCAAGGATTGGTAAAGTTCGGTCAATTGCCCGGTACGGCCTGCAGAACACTGAACGATCTCGCCAAGAGGCCCCCCCCTAAAACCAGCACCAGCGGCACGCCGATGCTGCTGCAAAACTGTGTAGCCTGGGCTGGCAGCCCGACTGTGAAATCCGCGATTCAAAAAACTCTGATTCGACGAAAAAACTAAACCCATGCTGCTGCGTGTTACCCACGAAACCCGATACGACTACCGCCCGGCGGTAAAGACCGCCCAGCACATGGCACATTTAAAGCCGCGCGAGATGGCGTGCCAGACGCTGGTCAGCCACAGCCTGAGCATTGCGCCCCAGCCTGCGCAGCACAGTGAATTGACCGATGTGTATGGCAATACCCGTGCGTTTTTCAGCCTGCCCGGCGCGCACAACATGCTCACCGTGGTGGCTGACAGCGTGGTGCAAACCAGCCCTTTGCTGCCACCCGCAAACGTCAGCATCACCTGGGAACAAGCCCGGGAACGCCTGCGCTACCGGCGCGGCGCAGCCTACGACCGGGCCAGCCAGTTCTGCTTTGCCTCACCCTACATTCCCCGACACGACGATTTCGTTGCCTACGCGCTGCCCAGCTTCACCCCCGAGCGCCCGTTGTTGGAAGCCGCGCAGGACTTGATGAGTCGTATCTACCGCGAATTTGCGTACGAATCGCACGCCACCGAAGTCAGCACCCCTGCGCTGGAGTCGCTTGCCTTGCGCAGCGGTGTGTGCCAGGACTTCGCACATGTGCTGGTGGCCTGTCTGCGCTCGCTCGGCCTGCCGGCCCGCTACGTGAGTGGCTACCTGCTCACCCAGCCGCCACCCGGCCAGCCACGACTGGTAGGCAGCGACGCATCGCACGCTTGGGGATCGGTGTATGTGCCCAGCCCGCAGCACAATGAACCCGGCCAGAGTGCCGGTACGTGGTACGACCTGGACCCCACCAACGACCGCGCCCCGGGAGAAGACTATGTGACGCTGGCGATTGGCCGCGACTACTCCGATGTATCGCCTCTGCGCGGCGTTATCCACGGGGGTGCCAGCCACAGGTTACGGGTGGCGGTGACGGTGGCCCCGGTTGATGACAATCGGGCTTGACCCGACGCAGATTCAAAAGGCCAGATACAAAAAGCCGGACGCAGAAATCGCGGAAACTATGCAGAAGGCGCAGAACAAGTCCTGTAATTTTTTTGCGATGTCTGCGTAACCTTTGAGATTCCTGCGTCCTGTCTTTTCATTCTTTGAAACCACCATGTCCATCTACACACAACTCCAGACCCTTTCCATCACCCTGCCCCCCGTCGCCACCCCCGCTGCCGCCTATGTGCCCTTCGTGCAGACCGGCAAACTCATCTTTATCAGCGGTCACATTGCCAAGCGCGATGGCAAGCCGTGGGTCGGTCAGCTGGGCAAAGACAAAACTACCGAAGAAGGCAAAGAAGCCGCCCGCGCCATCGCCATCGACTTGATGGGCACCCTGCACGCCGCCTGTGTGGCAGCAGGCACCGATTTGAACGGCGTTAAACGCATCGTCAAACTCATGAGCCTGGTCAACTCCACCCCTGATTACACCGAGCAGCACCTGGTGACCAACGGCGCCAGCGAACTCATCGGCGAAGTCTTTGGCCCTGCCGGCCTGCATGCCCGCAGCGCCTTTGGTGTGGCGCAAATTCCGATGGGGGCGTGCGTGGAAATCGAGATGATCGCTGAGTTGAGCTGATGTAGATCGCTACTATTTTGATAGCTGTTTGAGCAACATACACAAGGGTTGTAGGCTCTTTTGCTTGAAATTTGAAAATTCAAGCCTTGAATCGTACCTTGGCCTTTAACGCATATTCATTGGTAAAAGCTTTGCCCAAATCAATTTTTGACGCGGCAATCGACGCATCAAACGCCGCCACAGCTGCCAGCGCGTTGCGAGGCCCTTCTTCGGGCATCACGCCGTCCAGCGCGAAGGCCTCGCGCACTTTGTTGAAGGCGCTCAGGTACAGGGCGCGGTCGCCCAGCATGTAGGCTTCGGGCACGGTTTTGATGAGGTCGCTGGGGCCGGCGGTTTGCAGCCATTTCAGGCTGTGCACGACCGCATGGGCTAGCGCCTGACAGGTGGCGGTCTGCTTTTGAACAAATTCGGTCGGCGCATACAGGCAGGCTGCTGGCATGGGGCCGCCGAACAGTTGCTGGCTTCCGCGCAGGCTGCGCGTGTCAGTCACGATGCGCACATCGCCTTTGTGCTCCAGCATGGTCATCGCTGGGTCGGTGCCCGCCAGCGCGTCAATCTGGCCTGTGCGCAGGGCTGCCAGTGCGTCACTACCGGTGCCCACACTGGCAAAGTTCACGTCGGCTGGTGTCATCCGGGCGCGGGCGAGCACCAGCGCGGTGAGCACATGGCAGCTGGAACCCAGGCTGTCGATGCCGATGGTTTTGCCGCGCAGGTCTTGCATGCCGTTAAAGCTGGACAAGGTACGCAACGACACGCCCAACGCGATTTGCGGAGCCCGGCCAGCCAGCACAAACGCGCGCACCGCCTGACCCTTGCTTTGGAGCATCAACGTATTTTCAAACGGGGCAGCCGCCACATCCGCTGCGCCTGTCGTGAGCGCCTGGGCTGCACGGGACTCGTCTGGCACATCCAGCCACTCCACATCCAGGCCTTGCGCCTTGAAATAGCCCAACTGATAGGCCAGTGTGAGCGGCAGGTAATAAAGCGACGACTTGCCCGCTGCCGCTATC
>ENA-OFCE01001730-OFCE01001730.1-metagenomes-genome-assembly--contig:-NODE-1730-length-10471-cov-20.817780_pt1 | contig 10471 bp, 8 predicted proteins | sample MGYA00153388_OFCE01 | MGnify analysis MGYA00153388
GAATCGATGAAAAAATATTATTCGGGTCGTTTTTTCTCTAAATAATCTAAGTGAGCGGCGATCGCACTTTTTGACAAATTGCGACGTAAGGGCGATCGCACTTTTTCAGCTTCAAGTATTCGGATTAGCTGTTGCCTTCGTGATGTACTGGATAATCACGTCAAAATCCTTACGGATTTCTGCCAGTTGTTTTACCCAAGTATTAGAAGCAGAAATCGCTTCCTCTTCCTTCAGACGAGCGGCTGCAATTTGCTTCTCAATCTCTCCGTAAACTTGTTGCTCAAATTCTCGCAACTGCCCTTCAAGTTGATTTTCGAGGTTTTGAGCTATCGCGATAAACTGACTTGTAATTTCGCTTCGAGCCTCAGCCATTTTCTGCTCTTGCTCCTGTTCTTGTTTGGCTTTATAAAATTCCGCTCCGATTGAAACTAATGTTAGAAGAGGGCCGACAAACATAGCGACATTAGCAATGTCTTTAGCAATGTTGACTGCTTGCCAAGGTCGAAAGTTAAAGCCGATAAATTCTCCGACAGTCAAAACAGTTCTATGGAGATTGCTTCCTACCACATCCATAGAGCGTAAAAAACCCCCTCCAGCAGTAGGTAACAACCCTCTTGTCCCTAAGTCAGTAAGTTGACTTACATCAAGTCCTACTTTTTCTCCAACTTGGAAAAGCATTTCAACTTGCTCTATCAGTCGATTCCTATCTTCATTTTGTATAGATACTTTTTGGTTGACCTGCAAACGGGCTACAAAAGCCTGGACTAAATTACTTTGCAGTATATCTTTAACTTCATCTTGTATTGACTCAACTGCTGTATTCACAGCTGTTCCATTTCGCGTCCTGCTCTCTCATAGTGTTGTTGTACCTTGATTTCAGCCTGTTTATTAAGCATCTCAAAGTTATCGCCACCAACTGCTGAGGCTAGGATTCTTCCTTCATTAACAACTGCTGATGACAATAGTAGTGCTATGCTATGAATCTTGGTACGGAGACGATCGCGCTCTTTTCGCACTGTGCGAGATAAACGGTTTAGCACTTCAAAAAAAGCAGAGTCTTCGCTAGAGTTGCGAGTAAAGCTCAACTGAGCCTCATCAACGCAGCTTAGAGCAATTCGGACTGGTGTATCAAAACGAGCAAGGGAGCCACGACGCTCTACAAACTGATTGAGAGCATCAATAAAAGTTGGAAAGCGGCTGATTTCCCTCAGAAAATCATCTTTATCATCAATGCCTTCACAGTAGTCTTTGGCATCGATAAAGCAGATCGGAAATTCATCAAGACTGTAAGGCTTCAGTGCATCAGCAAGACTTTTGCGGTAGTTGACAACCTTTTGCTCTTCTTCTCCTGCTTCATCAGACATTTTATTGATAACCAGCATCATTTTCCAGCGATAGCCTTTTTCATAGGCTAACTTCTTGAAATTCTCTGCTGTCAGTGAGTCAAAGAGCATATAGGTGAGGCAAAAAACCAGCAAGTCTGATTTGTTAATGGCATCATAAGTAATTTCATCGTGATCTTGGCGGTCTGTAAAAAGTCCAGGCGTATCAATTAGCTTGATATCGTTCCAGTCATAATTGGTAGTTTTATCAGTAGCAATATCAGCATCAATGCGGATATCCCGCCGTCCTGTCATGGCAGAAATGATGGTTGATTTACCTGCACTATACTGACCAACAAAAGCTACTCCGAGAATCCCCTGCTCTCGATACTCTTTTAATTCATCACGCACTTTTTTGCGGATAGCTGTTAGTTCGGCTGTGTTTCCCTGAGCCAGTAAGTTGTCAAATTTTACTAGCGTTTTCTTGAAAGATGCACCGACATCAGCGGCTTTAAAGTTGGGGTTGTTCTGAGTCATGGTAATTTAGTCCTTTTTGGGAGATTTGAGATTGCTAAAGGAAATATCCTCTTGAAGGATGTGTTTGATATCCTCTAGTGATTTTAGTCGCTGAACTTTCGATTTTGTGACAATCTTCATGTTACGCCCGAAATCTCGCTGAACTTTGGCAATGGTTTCGTTTATCCGCTCGTCTGTGAGAGTTTCGTTTTCTTCAGTACACCAGTCAATGATTCGCTTGGCATAAGCACGATTTAGATAATTTTCTGAATCCGATAACTTCTTTTTTGCTTGTTCGAGATGAGTCGCGATCGCCTCTAGCCCTTGAATTAGCTCCGCAAAGTAGGCATCAATATTCACGGCAACAGAATCACAAAACTTGCTGAAGTTAGCCTCAGCGTCTCTGAGTGTGGCTTGCTTATGCTTGCTCAATTGCTCAGTTAGTAAAGTTGAAATGTTTTTAACAGCCTCGCCACGCTTCTGCTCTTTAGACTTAAATTTTTGGGAAACCCAAGTCATTAGACTGCCAGCAATTCCAACAGCAGCCACCGCTATCCCGCCTAAGCTCAATGGTCCAAAAACGAGTCCTGCCATCGCCATAAGAAGAATGCCTCCTATTTTTAATGCCTGTCTATTGAAAGTATTTGAATCCTGCTCCTTAAATCTAAAGTTTTCACCTCCTAGTTTGGCAATTAGTTGTAATTCATTTCCGATTTCTTCAAGAACTTCCTGAACTTCTTTGTTAAATTTTTCGCCATTCTCTCGATATGCGGCTTTCAGGCGTTCCTCAAATCGGATAGACTTTAATTTTTGTTCCCATCCAGACTTCATTTGATTTTCCTTGGATTCCCAATAAGCCTCAGCAAAGGAGGGAATGGCATTTATAGCCTCTTGAAAAATTGACACGATTTGTTGTTGTAACGATTCCCGACAGTCCCTTTTTGCTGTCTGGATTTGCTTGTGGAGCGTCAGACGCTTATTTTTCAGCGTCTCTGTCAATTTTTCATAGACTAAAGCTTGTTGATTTACCCACTTATAAGGATTATCAATTGCGCCTACGGTAGAACCTAGAAGAGTTTGAGAGCGCCGAATTGCGCCATGATTAACCAGAGATACACGAATTAAATCAAGAAAATCCTGCATCCGACTTGCCTTAAAAAGCTCCTGTTTCTTCTTTGCGTGTTCTGGTTCGCGGGAAAGCTGCGCCGCCAACAGCATCACAGGAACAATATTGAAATAGTCATTAGCATAATGCTCTTGAGCGTAGCGACGGATACGGTCAATGTGTCCGCCTAGACCACTTTGACCATCCATCACAAACATTTTATCGGGGTTCTTTAAGAAATGCTCCAACCGGCGAGAGTCGCGCAGGTTATTATGGACATTCAGTAGAATAATTAATGGCTTTGCTTTTTCTTTTAATAAGCGCAAGAAAGCAAACTCACTCTCTTGGATGCTGTCATTTGTGACCACATAACAAATCACATCTGACTCGTCGATAATACTTTTAGCAATTTCTTCATCACTTTTGCCACCGGGAGCGCCAATCCCAGGAGTATCAATGATGCGGATATTCTTCCACTCGTACACCCGATTAAACCGAGTTGTGCGCTGCTTGCCTACACCGATCGCATCCCATCCATCATCTGTAACTATGGCGTGGAGAGTGCTTTTGCCAGCCTTAGTCCTGCCCATAAATGTGATGCTGAAATGATTGAGAGCGCGTTCCTTGGCGCGAAGTGACTCGCGCACAATTTCCATTTCTTTGATAATTTCGGCACTTAGAGCATTCCTAGTATCCTCAAGTTGCTTGGCGACTTCTTTAGCAGTGCTAGCTTGACCTTTTCCACCTGTTTTATATTTGATGTCTTCGATAGCCACTTGAATATTTTTTCCCAAGTGGGAAAGGGCTGATAAAGCTGTTTTAAGTGCCAATTCTGCAAATTTGTAATCTTCATCAGCGATGACTGCACACTGACGAATCGCCTTATCGTATTCTGGCCCAGTTAACAGGATTTCCCGGCGTATTTGCTCAACTTTTTGCTCACTCCCAGTGAGCTTTGCTACATTATCCACTAATGCGCGTGAAAGGATAGAATCAGCCCCTGTAAGGAAACGCGCACCGAAAGAGACTTTCTGTTGTTGGTTGTGTTCGCCTATGAATCGGGTATCAGTGAAGGCTCCTGCTTCTGCCAACTGTCGCTCTATTTCTCCCGTTGGCCAGTTCCAAATCCCTGCTACTTGTTCCGCCATTTGGCGTTCTAATGCTGAACAGAAACCGTCAACATAGGCGATCGTCAACATTTGGGACATGGCCTCACTTTGCTCACCTGGCGACACTTTCCGAGCTAAATTTTCTACAGAAAGGTGGTTTTCATCTTGAGCGAGAATTTTTTCCATCTCAGCTAGAGTGCGTTGAGAAGCGCTGATCTGCATTGCTAGTTCGCGTAGTGCTTTCGACTATTCACTATGAATCTGCTGATCCGCACAGACCATGTGTGTGACTAATAGGAATGGGTAGTCTAGGTGTTCGGTGCTTCTTGAGCTTTGGTCAGACATTTTAATTTCTTCAATATTTGGATTGGTTACAGTAAGTCAATCACCCAAAGACACGTTTAGCTCCCAATTTTTATCCTTCATCTCTTGATATGAATATGTCAAATCGCCTCACCTACCGATCTGAATTGTGTAAAACTCTGCTTTTCTTATACCATTCACTTCGATAGAAAATTGGCAGTGGTTATCAGATATTATTTTACCTATGCCTAACTCTCCAGTCGCAATAGTTTCTCCTTTATGATCTTTTACTAGCACCTGCCTACCACTTTTAATATCCCCGTAACCTCCTTTTCCATTACAAAACTGACCCACTCCACCGAAGAAGTCATCCTTGAGTGTTAGTGAGCCTTTAATATTGTGATTGAAACCTAAAAAAGGTATTCCTTTAAAGGTTAGAGTTGCTAAGATAATAACTCCTACTATAATCAAACGTTTTTGACGCTCTGGATTTTCATTAATATAATTTTTGCCGATGTCTAACACTTCTTTAAATTTTCGTTCTCTAAGCAAATCAATAATCGGAGTCAATAGCTCAGTCAAATTTGCAAATTTATCGGTTGATAATTTTTTTGAATCTGAACTAACCTCAGCCTTTAGCTCAAACTCTCGATTCCACGCCGGAAAATCTTCACCCGCCTGCTGCCCGTAAACCTTCACAGAAGCGATCGCCCCCGCCTTCAAATTCGTCAACTCCCGGCGGACAATCCTGATAGAAGCTTCCTCATCAGGAACCCGATCGCCCTCCAGCATCACTTGCAAACAACCATCTTGAAAACTCGCAGTCGCACTAATCCCCTTATTCTGTAACGGAAGATTTAACAGGCTGGCGATCGCCTCCACATCCCCAAGCTTAGCCCGTTCCTTCAAACTAAGCTGATTTGACTCCGTATTCTCACTAGAAATTGCGCGCCCCTGTGTTACATCCGCAACAGGCAAATTTTGCCCCGCCACTTCAAACTCTTGAGTCCACGCCGGCACCTTTGCGCCCGTCTGTCGCCCGTAAATCTTGACTTTCTCAATCGATGCAGCCCCCAAACCAGCGATCGACTTACTCACCCAGGGGGCCAAGACTTGCTGACTAGGTACTTCGATCGCTTCCAGCATCACCTGTAAACAACCATCCTTAAGGGAAGCTGCGACGGTGATGCCCTTCGCTTGTAGCTGGCGGTTCAGCAGAAGCGCGATCGCCTTTGCATCTCCCTGTTTCGCGAGTTCCAAAATATTCGGTTGTGTCATAACAGGTAGATACAACTAGCGCTTAGCATAACCTTTTGTTGTCTTAAGTATAAATTATTTCCTAAATACCAAAACTTGTCAAGGCATATAAAGTCATATTTAGTAGATTGTTTCCATCCCAACTAGGTCATAAAAAGTCACATTTAGTTGGTTGCTAGTGAAAAAATCATATTTAGTTGGGTTACAATCAGGTCAACCCCTTGCATCTACGTGACCGATGGACGTTGAAGAAGCTTTAGAATTTGTAGACCATCTAGCTTTGACTACTACGGGAAAACACTTAGATAGTCTGCAAAAAGCTATATTACGTGGCGCTTGGGACAATCAAAAATATAAAGAAATTGCACAGCATCACAACCGTTCAGAGAAATACGTTAAAGAGGTTGGCTTTAAATTATGGAAACTTCTATCAGTTGCATTAGAAGATGAAGAGGTTTGCAAAGCAAATTTTAGAGAAAAATTAGAAAATTGGCGATTTTCCAATATCTCATGTTTCGGGAAAGACTATATACAAATTGGTAGCGTCTCCGCTGAGACTTTGCACTCCCTAAAAATCTCACAACCTGAACCGCAAGACAAGGATAGATTTAACGAAAAAACAAGCGATTCCGAACGGAAAATACATTTAGATTTAGCTGATGCACCAGAACCCAACCTATTCTATAACCGCACATCCGAACTCACCACCCTCGAAAACTGGATTTTGGCCCGCACCCGCCTCATCACCATCTTAGGCTTATCCGGTATTGGCAAAACCGCCCTTACTCTCCAACTAATCCCACAAATTCAACACGAATTTGATCGCATTATCTGGCGAAGTCTCCGCAACTCTCCACCCCTGGCATCACTCCAAACCGACTTAATTAAATTCTGTAGGGGCGGTGCCCCCGTGCCCGCCCCCTCCGTGCCCGCCACCTATCCAGAAGAAAGGGCAACCACGGGGGGATTGCCCCTACTAGAATATTTACGATCGCACCGCTGTCTGATCATCCTCGATGATGTGCAAACAATCTTTAGCAGCCAACAACTCGCCGGCAATTACCAACCAGGCTATGAAAATTACGGTACATTCTTCAAACAACTAACAGAATCATCCCACAACAGTTGCCTAATCCTCCTGAGTTGGGAAAAACCCAGAGAAATAGCCGCCTTAGAAGGCGAAAACCGCCCCTGCAAATCTCTGCAACTCAACGGTTTAGGCCCGGAAGCCCAAGAAATATTCAGAGAAAAAGGTTTAGCAGAACCGGAGAAATGGTCAGAATTAATTGATCTTTACTCGGGCAATCCTTTGTGGTTAAATATAGTTGCCACTATGATTCAAGACTTATTCGGCGGCAGCGTTTCCGAATTCCTCTCCTATGATACCCTATTTTTAGGTGACTTAGAATCACTATTGGAGCAGCAGTGCGATCGGCTAACCGCATCCGAACAGCAAGTTATCGCTTGGCTAGCCAATACCCCCGAACCAGCCGATATCTCAAAAATACCCGAAAACCTGCAACTATCACCGCCAGAACTATTGAAAGTCATGCAATCTTTAGGACGACGGTCATTAGTTGAAATAGTAAAACAAAACGGGCGATCGCACTTCACGATCGCGCCAGCCATCAGAGAGTACATAACCAACAAAAAATGAAAATCGCCACCTGGAACGTCAACTCAATTCGCACCCGCCTAGAACACGTTACTAGCTGGCTGCAAACAAACTCCCCAGACGTTCTCTGCCTCCAAGAAACCAAAGTAATAGACAAAGACTTCCCCCTAGAACCCTTCATCAACCTTGGCTACAACTGTTATATTTCCGGTCAAAAATCCTACAACGGTGTCGCCATTTTTAGCCGATCGCCCTTAACGCAAATTAGCACCGGATTTGCCCCCATTCTCGGCGACGAAACCACAGGTATCTTTGACGAACAAAAACGCGTAATCGCCGGGGTTATAGACGATATTTGCATCATTTGCGTATACGTTCCCAACGGTTCCGAAGTCGGCAGCGAGAAATATGAGTACAAGCTAAAGTGGCTCAAACTGCTGCAAGAATACCTCAAAATAGTACTAGACAAATCCCCCAACTTGTGCATTTGTGGCGACTTCAACATCGTCCCGGACGATCGAGATATCCACAATCCCAAAGCCAATGCCAACTCCGTCGGCCTCTCCGTCCCCGAACGCCTCGCACTCACAGAAATAATAGAATTAGGATTAAACGACCCCTTTCGCAAATTTACATCAGAAGGCGGTCATTATAGCTGGTGGGACTACCGCGCCGCCGCATTTCCCCGCAACAACGGCTGGAGAATCGACCACCATTATCTCAGTTTGCCCTTGTACGAACAAGCAAAAAACTGTACAATAGATATTAGTCCCAGAAAATTAGTCAAACCCAGCGATCACACCCCCGTAATTGTCGAAATTTGATTTATAAGTTATAAGATTAATAACAACCAACAACTAAAAATCATGTTCTTAGTAACCGGAGCAACAGGCGCACTAGGTCGCCGAATCGTACGAGAAATCAGACAGCAAGATCAGCCTGTCCGCGCATTTGTTCGCCTCGCATCTCGCTACTCAGAACTAGAAAACCGAGGCGCCGAGATTTTTATCGGTGACTTAAAACAAGACAAAGATATTAAAAAAGCCTGCCAAGGAGTGCAATACATCATCAGCACCCACGGCACCGGCGGCGACGTTCAAGCAGTACACTACCGCGCTAACATAGAATTGATCGACTGCGCTAAAGAAGCGGGAGTGCAGCACTTTGTCTTTCTTTCTGTACTCGGAGTCGATCGGGGATACGAAGATTCCGCAGTATTCAAAGCCAAGCGAGAAGTTGAAAAATACCTGCAAAACAGCGGATTGAATTATACCATTTTGCGGCCGGCCGGTTTTGCTTCCAGCTTGTTACCACTAGCAGAAAGATTTCGAGAAACCGGACTTTACCTGCTGATTGGCGATAGCAAAAACCGCACATCTGTTGTCAGTACCGACGACTTAGCAAAAATTGCAGTAGACTCGCCAACAGTCGAAGGCGCGCGCAACCAAATTTTACCAGTCGGCGGCCCCGATGTGTTTACCAGAGATGACATTGCCCGCATTTTTGGACGCTTATTCAAGCGCGAACCGATCGTAATTAACCCGCCGCTGGTTTTGTTTGACAGCTTGCGAAATGCCGTGGGTTTATTGAATCCTCAAGCTCAAAAAGGCTTGGGAACTTTGCGGGTATTGCTGGGTAACGAGTTTTTCTGCACGCCGGAAGAAGTGCAAAACTTGGAATCAATTTACGGCATGAGAATGGAATCTCTAGAAAGCTTTTTGCAGCGTAATTTGAGCGTTTAAAAGAGTCGTTCGCAGTTGCGTTTTCCCGCAACTGCGAACATTCTAAGCAGACATAGATAATGGTTCAGCACCAATATAGCTCGTAACTGCGATCGGCGGGGAACACGGCTTAGCAATCAAATAACCTTGAACAAATGTTGCCCCCCGTTCCCGCACCCACTCCAACTCCTCCACAGTTTCCACACCTTCAGCAACAGTTTTAATTTCTAATTGAGCGGCAATTTCTAACATTTTTTCCGTAATTAGTGCCTTATAATAATCTTGATGGACGTTCCGAATTAATTGCATATCCAACTTAATAAAATCGGGACGCAACTGGTGCATCAAATTTAAATTAGAAGAACCGCTGCCAAAATCGTCCAGGGCAATTAAAAATCCTGCTTCTCGGTAAAACCTCAGAATCTTCATCAAGTGATCCATATCAGGAGGGTGCTGAGATTCCGCTACTTCAAAAACAATATTGCTGTGAGGAATTCCTGATTCATCAATAGCCTGCACTGTCATTCGCAGGCACGTAGCGGGATCGTAAACTGAAGTCGGAGAAAAATTAATAAAAAGCAGTTCTTTGATATCGTGAAATTTGGCTTCCCGGATAGCGCGAGTCCGGGCTAAAGCATCTAATTGAAAAATTATACCGGCTGATTCTGCTTGACCAAAAATCCGACCCGGAGGAATTAAGTTTCCCTGCTCGTCAATTCCTCGGAGTAGGGCTTCATGGGCAAAAATTTTAGAAGTATCTGAGGTATAAACAATGGGCTGAAAATGGGTAGTAATGCGTTCTTCTGACAATAAATCTAACAGCCAATCAGACTTGCTGAAGTTAATAAAAGAATCTAAGGAAGTGCTGCGATAAAAATCGCTAAGTTTCGGCTCTTCAACTTCGCGCATCCACAAAACTTTTGTCTCTTTCAACTCTTGATTTGTCAGCACCGATGATGCTAGGGCGCTAAACTTTTCTCTCGCTATTCCCTCCAGCATAATGTACAAACACTTGCTGTCTTCTAAAAGCTGGAATTCAAGTTTAGCTTTTGCCAGTGCAGAAATAACCTTGTTCAGCGTGTGCGATACTGGAAACCACAGGTATAAGCCTCCGTTGCCCTCTATTTTTTGGGGTACTGTTTCGCAGCGAGAGCAGGAACCGAAGGCTTTGCCACTTCTTTGCACTAGAATATCCTCCGATTTGTAGGTAAATTTTAAAACTTCTATGAACTGATACCCATTATACGCTTATTCAGCTATCAATACATCTATCTCAAGGTGTAAATCTTGATGAACTTGTAGTTAAGAATTATTACAGTGTTTTTACTTGCGTCTGGTTTCTAACCTGGGTACAATTTCTAAGCACTGAGCAAGTAAGTGTAGTTAAACATATTGCCAAATCCCAGCAGAGGGAGAACACATTGACACTCTCAGGGCTGAAGCCACTGAGATTCTGCTGACAGAATAGCTTTAGTTATTACCAAAGTCTGATTCTCGCTGCGGTGGCCAAACACCGCCTACTC
>ENA-OFCE01001731-OFCE01001731.1-metagenomes-genome-assembly--contig:-NODE-1731-length-10468-cov-2.390762_pt1 | contig 10468 bp, 10 predicted proteins | sample MGYA00153388_OFCE01 | MGnify analysis MGYA00153388
TCCGTGCCTCGCTCAGCCGAGCACGGCTTCACATCGCCGGTCCGCTCCGCCGAACACGGCTTCACGTCGCCGGTCCGCTCCGCCGAGCACGGCTTCACGCTGATCGAAATGATGGTCGCGCTGTTCATCTTCGCGATGCTCGCCGCCGGCGGCGTGATGCTGCTCAGCTTCGGCGTGCGTGCGCAGGCGGCATCGGGCGTCCGGCTCGACGAGGTCGCAAGCGTGCGGCGCATGTCGGTGCTGCTCGCCGCCGACTTCGGCCAGGTCGCGCCGCGCATCGCGCGCGGCACCAGCGGTCAGCCGTTGCGCGCGTTCACCGGCAACGACGGGCGCAGCGATCCGCTGATCATGGGTTACGTTCGGACCGGCTGGAGCAATCCCGACGGCGCACCCCGCGCAAGCATTCAACGTGTCGATCTCGTGCTCAACGAAGGGCGCCTCGAGCGACTGGGTCACGACATTGCGGGCACGGGTGCCGCAACGGCGACGCTGTTGCTCGCCGACCGCGTGACCGCCGTGACGACGCGCTACCGCGATGCGAAGGGCGAGTGGCGGCCGCGCTGGGACAATGCCGATCTCGCCTCGCTGCCCGCGGCGATCGAACTGACGATCACGCAAGGGCGCGCTGCGCCGCTGACGCTGGCCTTTGCGACGCAACGTTCAGCCCGGACGGAAAGTGGCTGTATTTTCTCGGCAATCGCAGTCTGCGTAGCGTGGTGGGCGGGCCGTGGGGCCAGCGCAGCCCCGAACCTTTTTTTGACCGGCAAACCAAGATTTACGCCTTTGCGCTGGACGCGGGTGCGCGTTGGCCATTCTTGCCAAAAGATGAATTGCAAAAGTCTGAACCGGATAAAAAACCTGAACCCGACAAGAAACCGGAGCCTGAGAAGAAGCCCGAGCCTGAGAAGAAGCCTGAGCCAGAAAGAAGGCCTGAGCCGCCCACGAGTGCCGCGCAGAACGAGGGCAAGGAAGATTTAAAGGCAATCGCCCAAGCCGATGAAAAAAGTGAATCCAAAAGCGGCGGCAAGCAGGAATCGCCGAAGATTTCCGCCTTGAGACTGGATGGGCTAACCGATCGATTGTATGAAGTGCCGATTGCGGCAGGCAATTACAGCAAGCTTGCCACCGATGGCAAGCGGCTTTATTTTGTCGTGACTGAGACCACCGTGGATCGCAAACTGTCACTGCGCTCGGTGGCGATCGAAGCGCCAAATCCTCTGCCACCGACTGTCGAGCTTTTCTTCGATGAGATCCTCAGCTATCAGCTCACTCAGGACCGGAAGAAATTGCTCGTCCGCAAGGCCAACGAGCTTTACATGTTTGAGGTAGGCAAAGCCGCGCCACCTACGGTTGATCACGCGAAATTTGCGGTCAACCTGCGCGACTGGACGATTGCGGTTGATCCGCGCGATGAGTGGAAGCAGATGTTTGTCGACGCTTGGCGAATGCACCGAGATTTTTTCTACGACAAGAACATGCACGGTGCCGATTGGGTGAAAGCGCGCGCGAAATACGAGCCATTGATGGCACGCGTGACCGACCGTGCCGAGGTCAATGACGTGATCGCGCAAATGTCGGCCGAGGCAGCCGCGCTGCATAGCCAGGTTGGCGGCGCGGATTTACGCAAAGGCGAAGACACGGTAGACGTCGCGGGATTGGGTGCCGATGTGGTGAAGACGTCTCAGGGCTTTCGCGTTACCCGGCTTTACGGCGGCGATCCCGAACTGATTGAAGAGCGCAGTCCGCTGGCGCGGGCCGAAGTGAATGTGAAGTTAGGCGAAACCATCACCGCGATAAACGGGCTGTCTGCGAAATCGGTCACCAGCATCGGCGAACTACTACGCAATCAAAGCGGCAAGCAGGTGTTGCTTAGCGTTAGTGACGCTGCTCGACCGTGACTTGCGCTACCTTTCCTGGGAATTGGAGCGCAAGAGTCGTGCGGAGAAAGCCAGCGGCAATCGTATCGGCTACGTGCATTTGCAAGCGATGGGCCCTAACGATATCGGCCGTTGGGCGCGCGAATTCTATCCTGTGTTCCAGCGCGAAGGATTGATCATTGACCTGCGCTACAACCGTGGCGGCAATATCGATTCGTGGATCATCGAGAAATTACAACGCCGTGCCTGGCATTTCTGGCAATCACGGCGATCAGACGTGCCGATATGGAATCAACAACTGGCGTTCCGCGGTCATGTCGTCGCGATTATCGACGGCGATACTTATTCCGACGGCGAAACCTTGGCGCAGGGATTAAAGCGCCTTGGAATCGCACCATTGATCGGTACCACCACGGCGGGTGCCGGCATTTGGCTGTCGGATCAGAATCGTTTGCGCGATAACGGCATTGCACGTGCCGCCGAAACCGGCGTCTTTGTCGATGGCGGACCCGGCTCAAAAGACGAACGCGCTTGGATCACCGAGGGTGTCGGCGTGAAGCCGGACATGGAAGTCGATAACCCGCCACATGCGACGTTCAAGGGGCAGGACGCGCAGTTGGACGCCGCGATTGCGTACCTGTTGGACAAAATGGCGAAGGAGCCGCTAAAAACGCCAGTGATGCCGGCATTCCCCATAAAAGTGAAACCCTAGCACCGGCGCGGAGAATCGGGCACAAAGTCTTGAAAAGCCTTGCCCACCCTCATAGATCGAGGGTGGTGCGCTACAAACTATTTTTCTGAAGAGACTAAAATCCAAGCAATTTCAAATTCAAGAACACTGACCGATTTTGCGGATTGTATCCACGCGCCATCTCATACTTGCGATCAGCGATGTTTTGCGCGTTGACCTCGATGCTCCACATTTTGTTGACCTGATAAGCCACACGCGCATTCAAGATCGCATAGCCGCCCATGCGCGAGCTGGCAGACTCCGTTGCCGAATCGTAACGGCGCCCGCTCGCCACGACATCGCTGCCGATTTGCCACTGGCCGATGCTGTAATTGGCCGCGAGACTGCCGAATAGCTTTGCGCGGGACCGTAATTGCAAACCGGTGTTGGCATCGATCGGTTTTTGTGCGGTCAGTGCTCCCTTGATGCTTACGCCTGCGAACAGCGTGTCGCCTGACAACTCCCAACCCTTGATGCGTGCCTTGCGAACGTTCAACGGGGTGAACGTAACAAGGTCGAACGCGATCAGGTCGTCGATGCGATTGTCGAAGTAGACGAGCGATGCGCGCGACACTGAAGTGTTCCAGCGCACGCCGATTTCACCCTGCTCACTGCGCTCCGGCTTCAGATTCGGATTTGAAAATCCCGGAAAGTAAAGGTCATTAAACGACGGCGCCCGGAAAGCACGGCCGCGGCGCGCGTAGAGAAGCACAGCAGGTGATAGCCGCAGTCCGTAGGCAATGCTGCCGGTGTTGCGCTTGCCGAACTGATCTTCTTCGTCTCGGCGTATCGAGAAATCCAGCTGTTGTTCGTTTGATTCCCCGAAGCGTTCCAGATAGCCGGCAAACAGGGAGCCGGTTTTGCGCTTTCGCTGGTTGTAATTGGTACTCGAAGTGACGCGTTCTTCGCGCCACTCGACACCGGCACTGGTGCTGCCGCGTACCGACTTGAATTCATTGATCCACACCGCCTGGTTCTGCTCGGTCTTAAACGTTCCTGGAAACGACGACGTCACGCGGCTGTCGTCTGTGGTGCGGCCAATATTGAGACGCGAGGTCCAGTCGGTCGTGATCTGGTTCACCGAGCTGACCGCGATACCCGATAGCGTTTGCCGGTTACGCGCGTCGTCGCCGGGGCCATTGTCGAAGTGCACCGCGCCGCGCGATTGCCAGGCTTTGAGTGAAATTGTTTCACCTTGCCAGAGCGTGTGCGATATGTCGAAGCTCACGTTGCTGTTTTTGTACGGGTCGCGATCCGGGTCGAAGGTGAAGCTGCCCGCGTCGGCGTTGGTGGCAGAGCGCGCACGTACCTGGCGATGTCCCGCGTTCAGTGTCACCGACGTATTACCTTCAACAGCAGTAAACCCGGCGTTAAACGCATAGGCCGAATCAGTGCCGAAGCCGATATTTGCTTGCAGACGGGAACGCTCGGACTTGCGCGTAAAAATCTGGACGACGCCGCCGATGGCGTCGGAACCGTAAAGGCTAGACAGCGGGCCCTTGACGATTTCGATACGCTCGATCATATCAAGCGCAACATTCTCAAATGCTGGTGAGCCGGATGTTGCCGACCCCAGGCGCAAGCCGTCCACCAGAAGCAAAGTGTGCTGGCTGTTGGCCCCACGCATGAATACACCCGCGGGCTGACCTGCGCCACCGGTCGCACGAATCTCGACCCCGGCTTTGCGTTGCAGGAGTTCTGCAAGCGTTGCGTTGCCAGCCGCATCGATTTCTTCGCGGCTAATTACACTGGTGGTGGCCAGCGTGTCGACGAGCAGTTGCGGCGTTCGCGCTGCCGTGATGATGAGTTGCTCGACCTGCGGGGTTACCTGACGGGTTAACTGTGCAGTGGCGACCGGGGAAACAACGATTGAAGAAAGGATAAGTAAATGTAGTTTATTGGCTTTCATGGCATTTCTGGATAGGATGCAGCAAGCGTCCCCGCAAGCTGCGTGATTCTTCATGCGAGGTGCCGATACAAGTGCCGACGCCTTCGCACACCGACCAACCGAACCCATAAAGCAATTCGGCTGGTGTCAAGGCCGGTATCCGGACTGATGGTGTGCGGTTGAGAAACCAGCCGCGCTCGCTGTCACCTTCCCGAAATCGTGCGTAAAACACACGATATTCAGTGGCATGTCGACTGCGAGTAAACCAATCACCGTTGCGGGGGCAGTGCCTGATGTCGATTGCTACAGGCTTCCCGTTTAACGCCAGCGAATTTTGCTCGATCGCTGAAGCACCTTTTGCAGCGCGATTGTACCGCGCGAGACGTGGTTATGAGGGGCGGCGTTTCAACCAATCGAGTGCGTCTTCGGGCGGAAGTGGCCGCGAGATGTGATAACCCTGCAAGAAATCACAATGATGTTTTCTCAGGAAATCCGCCTGCTCCTGCGTCTCCACACCTTCCGCGATGACGCGCAGATCAAGGCTTGCCGCCAGATTGATGATGGCCACAGTGATGGCCACATCATCTTCGTCTCGGGGGATGTCGCGCACAAATGAGCGATCAATCTTTACCTTGTCGATGGGGTAGCGCTTTAAGTACGAGAGCGAGGAGTAACCGGTGCCAAAATCGTCCACCGCCAACGTGACGCCGAGATCTTTCAAGCGGCCCAGCGTTTTGGTCATCGCACTCACATCTCCCAGGAATAAACTCTCGGTAAGTTCAAGCTCGATCATTGCGCCGGAAACACCGTGCTCGGCCAGGCGTGCAGCGATACTTTCCACCAGATCTTTCTGTTTGAACTGTATCGCCGAAAGATTGATCGCAATCGGAATCGCCATGCCCATATCAGCCCATTCGCGCGCCTGGCGGATGGCCTCGTTGATGACCCAGCGACCGATGGGTACGATCATGCCGCGATTTTCGGCCACCGAAATGAATTGATCCGGACCGAGTAGCCCCAGCTCGGGATGTTTCCAGCGAATAAGCGCCTCCATGGCGGTGGGCTGTCCGCTCACGGCGCGCACCTCCGGTTGGTAGTGCAATGTGAATTCGACTTCCCTGATCGCCTTGCGGATGCCGGATTCGAGCGCAAGGGCCTGGAACGCCTTCTTGTTAAGGCTGGGCTGGAAGAACTGCCAATTATTGCGGCCATGTTCCTTGGCCAGATACATCGCGGCATCGGCATTGCGAATGAGCGAATCAGGTGTTTCGCCATCCCGGGGGAAAACACTGACGCCAATCGAGGCCGAGACCGACAGCACTTGTTCCTCCAGCAAAAACGGCTCGCTGATCGCCAAGCCAATTTTTTCGGCCACGGGCGCGATATCCTCAGCGTTGGTGAGATCGGCTAGCACCACCAGAAATTCATCGCCACCGAGACGCCCAACCAGATCGACACCACGCAGACAGGACTGTACACGCGACGCTACGCGTTTCAATAGTTCATCGCCAGCATAGTGGCCGAGCGAATCGTTGATGGTTTTGAAGTTGTCGAGATCGATAAACATGATGCCGACCTCGGTCTGATTGCGTCGCGCGGTGGCCAGCATGACCTGTATTCGATCAAGCAGCAGGGCGCGATTGGGCAAGTGAGTGAGGGTGTCGTGATGTGCCAGAAACTGGATGTGCGCTTCGGCTTGCTTCCTGTCGCTGATGTCACGTATCACCGTCATCCGGTGCGTGACGCCGCGATACACCACGCTCTTGCCTACGACTTCAGCCGGGAATTTGCTGCCGTCGCTGCGAATCAGCGTGACTTCGTAGGGCCGCTCGAAGCCCGCACGAATATTGCTCGTTGCCGTCTCGAAATCTTCGGGCGCGACAAAGTCCAGATTGCGACGACCGACCAGCTCACGCAGCGTCATTCGAAACAACTGGGCAGCTGCCTCGTTGCAATCGACAATGATGCCGTTATCGATGAATATGATGCCCTCGGTCGTGGCATCAGCGAATTTTCTTAGCCGTTCCTCGCTCTCCCGGATTGCCTTTTCAGCTTCATGATGCCGGGTGATATCGCTGATCATCACAAAGGCGGCGAAAAACTCGCCACCGTCGTTTGCATGCGGAATCAGGTTTACTTCCAGCGTGTGCTCGCGGCCGTCGGCCGCTTTGAATTGCCGTTCATAGCGGACAGTTTCGCCAACCATGGCGCGATCAATGTATGGTTTGATGGCCGCGAAAGCGTCAGCACCAATGATCTCCGGCACACCTTTGCCGACGATTGAAAATTCGTCCAGCCCGAAACTTTTCGCATAGGCTTTGTTGGCGAACAGGCAGCGAAAATCTTCTTTGACGAAGTAGGCGACCAGTGCCGGGATGTTATCGGCAAGCAAACGTAGCAACTGCGCCGAACTGGGGGCGGTGACTGAGGTGCCGGAAGCGTCATGCGGTAATGACATATTGCCAGCCTTGTTAGAATCACTTTGTCGGCAAATGCTGAATACTATAGGAATGAATGCTAACAACGCAAAGGCGCGCTCGCGCCACGCCGCCGACGTCACAACCATGGCTGCATTAATTACCCATGTTTGCAAATTTGAAAAAACTTTCAAATAGTCGTCTTAACCATTGACGTATCAGGGGTTTTTCGCTAAATTTCAACGCATGGAACAAGACTTTCAGCGCTTTGAGGACCGCCTCAATCATTTCGTGACGTTGTTTCACCGGCTCCGGTCGGAGAACACCGAGTTGCGGCAAAGCATCGCGACGAAAACCGATGAGGCCAAGCGCTTCGCCGAGAAACTCGATCAGGCCAAGACACGGATCGAAGCACTGATCGCGCAACTCCCCGAAACTGAGGGGGACCGGCGGTGACCGATGCGAAGGAAGCCAAACCCGCCAAAGACGCAAAGGGGGTGAGTATCACCGTCATGGGCCGCGAGTTCCGCGTCGCTGCACCGGATGGAGAAGAGCGCCAGTTGCTGGCATCGGTCGATTTTCTCAACAAGAAAATGCGTGAAGTTCGCGATACCGGCAAAGTCGTCGGCAATGAGCGCATTGCGATCATGGCGGCACTCAATATCGCGCACGAGCACCTGCAGAAACCGGCCACCCGTTCGACTAAAGCCATCAATACAGACCTCGACGTCGATTTCGCACGCGGCAAAATAAACGCGTTTGAAGACATCATCGAAAAAGCGATTTCGGATCAGGAAAAACTTTTCTAGCGCGAGGGAATTGCCCGCGCGGTGCGTTCGGCAACGCGCTATAGTGTGAGCGTTGCACGGTGTTTGAGCGTTCGCTTAGGTCTTAGATCCTTTGAACCGATAGACTTTACGTCGAGGTTGCTTGTCCAGTGTCGCTGGTGTGCGCGTCCCACGCGGACGTACCTGAAGGCTTCCGGTAAGCGACCGCCTTGAACCCTGGTTCAAGAGTGCGGGCCTAAGCGAACACTCAAGCGCCGTGCCATCCCGTTGCAAATTTTAAATCCCCCGCATCAAATCCTGACCGCGACATCATGGCAATCTGGTTAATGAAATCCGAGCCTGAAGAGTTTTCTATCGACGATCTCGTCAAGGCCAAGAATCAAACAGTGCCGTGGTTCGGCGTGCGCAATTATCTGGCGCGCAACTTTATGCGCGACCAGATGAAGGTCGGCGACGAGGTGCTGTTCTATCACTCCTCCTGCCCTGAGCCCGGCATTGCAGGTCTGGCAAAAGTGGCCAGCGCGGCTTATCCAGACGAGACGCAGTGGGACAAGAAAAGCAAATACTTCGACGCCAAAGCCACCCGCGAAACGCCGCGCTGGATGCTGGTAGATGTGAAGCTGGTGAGAAAGACGCAACTGTTGTCGCTGCCTGAAATGCGCGAACAAAAGTCGCTGGCGGATATGACCACTTTGCAACGTGGCAATCGTCTCTCCATCACGCCGGTCAAGCCAGCGGAGTTCAAGGCAGTGTTGAAGCTGCTGGAGGAGAATTCTTGACGTCAGGTTTCGCGTTGCGCATCAATTGCGACTGGTTTGCGTACTCACTTAACTGCTCCTTCCCCTGCGTTTGCAGGGGAAGGAGTTTATTCGCCTCAGTAAGCATTACAAGTCGCGACGACGATGCAACGCTGCGCCAGTAGTACTCACCCTCATCAAAACACATGATTCGCGGCCTGATCATCCTTCTCTGTTTCCAGGGTGCGGGTGAAATTGTTTCGCGTCTCTTTTCGCTACCCATTCCCGGGCCTGTGATCGGGCTGGTTCTGTTGCTGGTCTTCCTGATCCGGCGCGGCAAAGTCGATGCGCCAATCGAGTCCGTCGCATCCGCGCTGGTGAAAAATCTGGGGTTGCTGTTCGTGCCCGCCGCCGTCGGTGTGGTGCTGTTCCTGCCGCAATTAAAAGCCAATTTCTGGGCCATCAGCATTGCGTTGACTGTGAGCGTGACTGCCACCATCGCTGTGAGCGCTGCAATCCTTCGCTTTTGGCCTGCGAAAGCGCGGGCTGAAAAGGCAGAGCCATGAACCCCGCCCTGCCCATCGCCGAAATCTGGGTTTACCTCGCAGGCAGTCCGCTTTTCGCACTGCTGCTGACGCTGGCGGCCTATGAAATTGGCGTGACTATTTATGAGCGCGCCAACCGCAATCCATTTGCCAATCCCGTCGCCATCGCCGTACTCATCGTTGCCATCGGTATTTCACTGATCGACATGCCTTACGCCAAATATTTCGAGGGCGCACAATTCATTCACTTCCTGCTCGGCACCGCGACTGTCGCGCTGGCTGTGCCGATTTACCAATGTTGGGACTCACTGCGCGGCAAGGTATTGCCGCTCACCGTATCGATGCTGTGTGGTGGTGCGGTCTCGATGTTGAGCGCCGTCGGTGTGGCCCGTTTGCTGGGCGCCGACATCAGTATTCAGAAGGCAATGATGATTAAGTCCGTCACCGCGCCCATCGCGATGGGCGTGGCCGAACGCGTCTCCGCGTCGCCAACATTGACGGCGGTGTTCGCCGTGGTCACCGGCGTGATCGGCGCCATGGTCGCCCGCTACGTTCTGGATGCGCTACGCATGCAGGCGTGGTGGCAGCGAGGCTTCGCTATCGGCGTGGCGGCGCACGGCATCGGTACTTCGCGCGCGATGTCGATCAATCCCGAGGCCGGTGCCTTCGCGGGCCTGGCGATGGGCATGCACGGCGTGGCCGGTGCGGTGCTGATCCCGCTGGTCGCGGACTGGATCGTGTAAGTGGATATTGCCTTCTGGCTGCTCTACTTGGCTGTGGGAATCTTCGTCGGCTTCTTCGCGGGGCTGCTGGGCATCGGTGGTGGTTCGGTGATGGTGCCGATACTTTCGCTCACCTTCGCCGCGCAGGGGTTTTCGAGTGATCACGTCGTCCACATGGCACTCGCCACTTCGATGGCGACCATCATTCCCGGCGGCATCGCCAGCGCATGGATGCATCACAAACATCAGGCCGTGAACTGGCTGGTGGTGAAGCAGCTGTTGCCCGGTATATTGGTGGGTACGTTTTCGGGTGCCGTGGTTGCGCATTTTTCCAACACGGCATTTCTGAAAACGTTCTTCGTTGGATTTATTTGTTTCCTGGCGCTGCAAATGCTGTTTGACCTCAAACCCAAAAGCCGCCACGCCTTGCCGGGTGCGGGCGGCATGTTCGCATTTGGGATGGTCATGGGCGTGGTGTCCAGCTTCGCGGGCATCGGCGGCGCGGTGTTGTCGATTGCGTTTCTCACCTGGTGCAATTTTCGGATGCACGACGCCATCGGCACAGCGGCCGCCATCGGTGTGCCGCTCGCCATCGCCGGCACGGTTGGCTTCGTCACCACCGGTCTGTTCGACAAAAGCCTGCCGCAATGGAGCCTCGGCTACGTCTACCTGCCCGCGTTCGCGGGAATCGCTATCACCAGTTTTGCCCTTGCGCCGGTAGGTGCCAATCTCGCGCATCGGTTGCCGGTTTTGGTGTTGCGCAG
>ENA-OFCE01001736-OFCE01001736.1-metagenomes-genome-assembly--contig:-NODE-1736-length-10455-cov-2.833558_pt1 | contig 10455 bp, 9 predicted proteins | sample MGYA00153388_OFCE01 | MGnify analysis MGYA00153388
GCGCAGGTGACACGGTCATTGCAACCTTGGCCGCCTTGACCGCAGCCGGCTTGAGCCTGCGCGATCTCGCCGCAAGGCTGGATGTCTCGGCGCAAGCAGTATCAAAATGGGAGACGGAGCAATCATATCCTGATATCGCATTTTTACCTGATATAGCCGATATATTAGAAGTCAGCATTGACAAGCTGATGGGACACACGTTTCACGAAAAGAAGCAAACAATCTACGAGGATGAATATGCACAACAAGACTACTATTGGGGCCTAACCCCCTCAAAACTATGTTATAAAGTATTATCTTTATTACCCCCAACCAAACCGTTAAAGTTATTGGACATTGGCTGCGGCGAAGGCAAAGATTCAGTATTTTTTGCCCGGAACGGCTATCACGTAACAGGAATTGACATCGCCGATGCCGGAATTGAAAAAACCAAACGACTAGCTGATAAAGTTGGAGTACATATAAATGTCTTCAAGGCCGATATACTCGATTTTCGTCTGGATACCACCTACGATATCCTGTTTTCCAACGGCGTATTGCACTACATTAAGCCCGAATTACGAAAAGAGCTCTTTTCAAACTATCAGCAGCATACCTCAATAGGTGGAATTCACATACTTTCGGCGTTCGTAACAAAACCATTTATTCCATCTCCACCGGAAAACGAACCCAATGCTTATAAGTGGAATTCCGGCGAATTATTTTCACTCTACAGCGATTGGCTGATTAAAGAATGTGATGAAGTCATTTTTGATTGCTGTTCATCCGGAATTCCTCATAAACATGCGATGAGTATCGTTGCTGCAGAAAAAGTATAATAACATAGATTATTCAATGTCCTTTGAAAAAATATAAACCATCAAGCTGTTCCCGAGAAATATCTGACTTACGTCTCTATACTAGTTCAAATAGATCGTCAAGATAGGTAAATGTATCCATAAATTCACCTAATTCTATCAAGGATATAATCTGACTTGGAGTTGCCCATTTAGCTCCGCACACTTCTTCAGGATGATAAATAACATTTGCAATATCTACTTCTTCCTTGAACAACCACACATCTACAAAATCCGGACAGTCTTGGTGGTGACGTTTTAATCGAAAGAGATACCTTCCATTTGTAGAAGATAAGTCATTAACGTATATGAAGAGGCTGTGTTCCAAAATCATGGAATACAGCCTCTAGCTAATTTACTAGTCAGTTGTTATGCTTCATTCTACTATATATTTACATTTTTTGTCCACAACACTTTTATATTTAAAGCTTACATTCTTTCAACAATAGTTGCTACGCCTTGACCGCCACCTATGCACAAAGTAGCCAAACCAAGCTTAGCATTTCTTTGCTCCATGGCGTGCAGCAGTGTTACCAGAATACGTGCACCGCTAGCACCTAACGGATGTCCAAGAGCAACTGCCCCCCCATGGATATTTACTTTTTCCTTGGCAAACCCAAGTTCCTTACCGACTGCCAGAAACTGTGCAGCAAATGCTTCATTAGCTTCAATTAAATCCATATCATTGATAGTAAGACCAACTTTAGTCAATGCCTTACGAGTAGCAGATATAGGTCCCAAGCCCATAACACTTGGATCAACCCCTCCAGAAGCATAAGAACGAATACGAGCCATTGGTTTAATGCCAAGTTCTTTGGCTTTTTCGGCTGACATCATTACTAAAGCTGCAGCACCATCATTAACTCCTGAAGCGTTACCAGCAGTAACAGTCCCGTCTTTCTTGAATGCAGGCTTTAGCTTGGCTAATCCTTCTATGGTAGTTTCTGCACGAGGAAATTCATCAGTATCAACAATTACTTCACCTTTTTTAGTTTTTATAACAAGCGGCAAAAGTTCTTTTTTGAAAGCACCACTTTTAATTGCTGCAGCAGCTTTTTTTTGTGATTCAACAGCCATCTGATCTTGTTCTTCACGAGTAATTCCATATCTCTCAGCAACATTTTCAGCAGTTACGCCCATATGATAGTCATTAAATGCGCACAACAAAGCATCCTGTAACAGACTATCAAGAACTTGACCATGCCCCATACGATAACCCCACCTAGACTTGTTTTCCAGAAGATAAGGTGCATTCGTCATACTTTCCATACCGCCTGCAACAATAATATCAGCATCTCCAACCATAATTGCCTGCGCTGCAAGGTTAACACATTTCAGACCTGAACCACACAATTTGTTAACAGTAAAGGACGTTACTTCTACCGGTAAGCCTGCCTTGATGGCTGACTGACGAGCCGGATTTGGTCCTTGACCGGCCTGCACTGAATTTCCAAAGATTACTTCTTCAATATTTTCTGGTTTTATGCCGGCACGGGATACAGCTTCTTTTATTACTGCTGCTCCTAATTCACTAGCAGAAAAAGGCGCCAGCACACCGTTAAAACTACCAATAGCAGTACGTACTGCACTTGCAATAACTACTTCTCGCATTGTAATTACCTCCATATGTTATATGCTTGTGTTAATATTTTCACTTTCAATTTTCTAATAATTTATTAATCAAGTATTTTTTCATAAGAATAACAATGGCCCCCTCTATTGGGTTGGAATCAAAAGAGGATCATTCTTATACTTAGTAGACCCTGTTACGTAAATTCTAGCTTGGTATTTGCCAAATAGGGCTGCTTAAGACTCTTTGAGTTGTCAAGTCCTCCCCCTTATTTTATGAGACATTTTTCATGGATATTAAATTGTTACTAATAATTAAATCAGCTTCTGTTTTACCTTTCACTGTTTCAACGGTAACGCCAGGGGCAATCTCCGTCAATAAAAGACCTTTTTCGGTCACACGGAATACACCGAGTTCGGTAACAATTAAATCAACAACACCTTTTCCGGTGAGCGGCAAATTGCAGATCTTCAAAATTTTTGCAGAACCATCTTTGGCACAATGTTCCATTGCAACAATAACCTTCTTTGCACCTATCACTAAATCCATAGCTCCCCCCATGCCAGGTACCATTTTCCCCGGAACCATCCAATTGGCCAGATTGCCCTTCTGGTCTGTCTGCAAACCGCCAAGCACAGTAACATCTACATGTCCGCCGCGAATAAGGGAAAACGACATTGCACTGTCAAACATAGCCCCACCAGGAATAATACCACACAGCTGACCACCAGCATTTACAAGATTGGAATCCGTGCTTTCTCCGACAGATCCCAAACCGATAAAGCCATTCTCAGATTCCAGCATTACATCTATACCTTTAGGCAGATAATTTGCCACCATGGTTGGCAGACCAATTCCCAGATTAACAACATCACCATCTTTTAGTTCCACAGCTGCGCGTCTTGCAATCATCTCTTTTGCTTTCATATTTAGCAACCCTCCACACAAATAATCTTATCTACTAACACACCAGCAGTCATAACTTCATCAGGCACAATTTCACCAACTTCAACCAGTTCATCCACCTCAACAATCACAACATCTGCAGCCATCGCCATTATAGGATTGAAATTACGTGCTGCTTTATCGTAAATTAAATTCCCCGCTTTATCTGCTTTCCTTGCTTTTATCAAAGCTACATCAGCGTGTAGTGGTTTCTCCAAAAGATATATCTTACCATCAACACTAATTTTCCGTTTATTTTCTTCCACAATAGTACCTACACCAGTGAGTGTAAGCACACCACCTAATCCTGATCCTCCGCAGCGAATTCTTTCTGCCAGTGTTCCTTGTGGTACAAGTTCCACCTCCAATTCCTTGGCAATCATTTGCTTACCTGTTTCAGGATTGGTGCCAATGTGAGAAGCAACAACTTTTTTCACCTGTCGATTGACAATGAGTTGTCCCACCCCTTTATCCGGTACAGCAGTGTCATTTGTAATTAAGGTAATATCCTTAACCCCTCTGTCAACAATGGCATGAACCAGCCTTTCAGGTGTGCCAACCGCTAGAAAACCTCCAACCATTACTGTCATGCCGTCTTTAAAGTACTCGCTTGCTTGTTGAATATTTAATTGTTTATTTTTCATACCTAGCCTCCTTGATTTGGAGATTCATAAGGATTCATTTGACATTATTGGTACCAAATAAAACCGACAAAGCCCCCTCTTATTGTTACGTCTCAAAGATTTCTAATTTTTTTAGTTTGAAATACTATTTACAGAGATTTTATGACAAGATTTTTACAACATATATTCTATAATTCTAATATTGTGCGCATCTTCGCATTTATTTTTCTTCTGCCAAGTAATCATAGACCATTTTTACAGGTGCTAATGTTAAATCTGTCAGAATATGAGATGCACCAACAACTTCTAACACTGGCAAGTCTGCCAATGGCGCAAGGGCGTGGGCAAATAACTGCAATCGTGCAGGCCCTTTCCATGCACCATGTATAGTGATATCCGTAGTCTGTGTGCGGACAAGCTCGCAGACCTTTGGTTCACCAGTGTACCCCCGCATTATTTTTATCATAAAAGTAGGTCTGCCAATTTCGGCGAAGGCCTCTGTTTGCTCAATTGGAAAATGCTTATATCCCATTGTTGCAGTGGCTACGCGTAGTGAACCATAATCAAGAGTGCCCACTAACGTATCATTATCCACATATAATTTGGGTGTTGCTAATAATTTGGGAAAAGCACTCACTTCTCTCCCAAATGCAATGGCGGGAAGATTATCTAAATACATAGCATGCAAATAGTCGCCTTCCTCTCCATTAAACCGCACTGGTATAACCTGGCCGCTTTCAGTGTAAGATCCCAAACCAGTCACATCCGGCATACGCATCATTTCAAATCGTACTAGTGGGTCTATAATTTCTAATGGTTCTGGAACCACCCGGCGCAGAGCCGCTAAATCGGTGCGATAAACGATATTAAGATACTCCCGATTATTAAACCTATAAGTAGTTTTTGGGAAAGCTGGACCCGTCAGCGGCGTTGTAAAACATTTAACAACCTCACTTTTTAACATGTAAACCACCCTTTCTTTGTACTGACATTTTTTAAACTTTACTCTCCCTACAGCTGAAAATCCCATGCTCACAATTAGATCATTACCAGTAGAAAGATTTACAGTTTAATTAATTGGTGCTTCATAAGCTAAAAAAAAATCACCTCCTTAGCATAATATTTAGCTAATTTCTCTATTTTTTATTAACAAGCCAATACTTGCACTATGAATACTTTCTTTAATCTTTTCCCTATTGATCTGCATCAATAGGGCTCGTGTAACAGATTAAACTAACCAACTAACCTAATCATATGTCTTGCTTTAAGTTCACATTTTCTAACATAATCCAATATTTCTTTCGCATTTTTAGAAGCGATTTGAACCTTGTTATAATCAAAATTACTTGCACTAAGATATTGTAAAATCAAAGCATCGCCAATAGACATAGCTGGCAAAACACCCGCGAAAAAAAATCCCATTTGTTCAAACTGTTCAGCAAATTTATATGTTAACGGATCATTTAGACTTAAATAGAGAAGTATGGCTTCCGTATTCTTTGCCAGCATTTCCTTCATCTTTTTTTTCACACATTCCACAATATCAGCACCATATCTGCTTACTTTTATACTTGCGTTATTAAGTTTTGGAACAATTTTCGCTTTTATCAAAGAAGTTTCTTTATAACTGTGATCATCGTAATGACACTGTGGTTCTTCCCAATTCGGGACCGCACCTAAATTTCCATAAATATCTAAAATCATTTTTCTATGCTGACTCGGAGGATAAATAATCTTATTTTTTCGATTCTGCAATGAATAGTACGTTAAAACTAAGCTTATCCTTTGCGATTGTTTATTTGATATATCTTTTATTTCCGCTGGAGGGTAATTTCCTAGTAAGCATCCGCAATCTTTAAAACCACATTTATACATCGCTAATTGTGAATATATGTGCTCAGAAATTGGTGGAGAAAATAAACCAGAAAGATTTTTCGTGTACGAAAGATCCTCTTTCATTACCCGATTCATCATTCTGCTAAATATATTCATATTTCTATAGTCAGGTCTTACCATTACCATTGATGGTTCACCAAGTTTACATTCTTCTTTAGTACCAGTTAGTGCAATATTACCAATGATTTCATTTCTGAATAAAGTCATATGGCCAATTATTTCACCATTCTTATTTACGGCCACTAGTGATTTCATTACACCCCGCTTGTTGTATTCAGCGATATGCTCAGGGTAATAAAAATTCTCATAAAAATATGTATATCCATAACATTGATATATGAGACGCACTACATCAACGGCCTCACAGAGTTTCATATATCTAATCTCAATGTGATCGTCGTCTTTTTTTGCTAGTAATATCGGTATATCTTTCCCTTTGGCGAAAATTATCTCATTAGAGACTTCACACATAAATGGTTCCTCCATTTCAATATGGTATTTTTTTGTATTCATGGAAGTAGTATACAAAAACTGACAAACTGCGTCCAATACTTAATCTATAATAGACTTATACTTTATTAATATAAAACAAGGAGATCTTCTATGGAGTTGCGCCACTTAAGATATTTTGTAGCTGTTGCAGAAGAATTACATTTTACCCGGGCCGCTGAACGTTTAAATATGGCACAGCCTCCCCTTAGTCAACAAATTCGCCAATTAGAAAGCGAATTAGGTGTCCAGTTATTCCAGCGAACTAAACGTCAAGTTGAACTAACAGCTGCCGGAAAGAACTTTCTCAAGAATGTATACAAAATCCTTATTGACCTCGATAAAACATGTGATTCTGCACAAAGGGCACAGAAGGGAGAGATTGGTAATATTGTAGTAGGATTTACTGGAACAGCTACTTATGATATTCTGCCAAAGCTATTACAGCCTTATCGAAGTGAATTCCCATTCGTTGACATTTCGGTACTTCAATTGAGCACTACAGATCAAATTCAATCATTACTGAACGGTGAAATTAATATTGGCATACTCTGTGCCCCTATCAAAAACTCTCAATTAAATTTTGAGGTTATTCACCAGGAACCATTCATTATTGCCATGCCCAGAAACCATCCCTTAGCCTCAAAATCAGGTCCAATTGAGGTACAAGAGTTTTCAAAAGAGTTATTCATAATGATTCCAAGAAACTCGGGACAAATTTACTACGATACTATAATAAATATTTGTCACAATGCTGGTTTTAGCCCCAATATTACGCAGGAGGTGCATGAACTACACACCTCCATATCACTTGTTGCTGCCGGAATGGGAGTTGCACTAGTGCCCGATTCAATCCAAAATCTCCGGGTAAGGGGTATTACTTATCGCCAATTAAAGAATTCAGTATCAACTCTTAAAACAGCTCTAGCATGGCGAGATGATGAAACGTCTCCACTTGTGCACACATTCATTGCTTTAGCCAAGAAGAGTATACAGAAATTGGCCTAAGTATAAAAAAAAGCAGCATCTCCCTTGTTTTTTTACAAGGGAGATGCTGCTTTTTTATGAGATTAATTCTTACTAAAATCAACTATAGCGCTGATTAATTGCCGATGATTTTTTTAACTGCTAGGTTCATCTTTTGTCTAAACTCTTCATCCGTCACCTCTTCACTATGGACCCGTAAAATTTCGCCTTTTATTTCATCATAAAGCTTCATTGTGTTCGTCTCACAATATAACAGATCCTTAAATGCATCTTCAACGCTATTAATATCACTCGCCTTTACAGATTTAAGCTTTTCGGCTACACATTTTAATTGTTCATAAATTGTTGTAGACATCATTATCCTATCACCTCGTATCATATTTTATAAGCAAGCATACAACATCTACCTTAATTCCATTATATACTCACATTATTAAACCACTTCTGATACAATGCTTCCAATTCACCGTTTTTCCTCATGTCTGATATAATCTTGTTAATCTTTTCACCGATCGCCTTATTCTTATTGGAAAAAGCAATTGCATAGTCTTCTTGATGGATCACTTGCAGCTCCACCGGATAAACAATCATTTTTTGTGATATGAAATATTCTAATGTTAACTTATCAAAAGCGATCACATCAATCCATCCTTGATTAAAGGCTTGGATCATATCCAAGTTGGACTGAAAAACCTGTATTCTTGCGTTACTGTTATTGCGGATGAATACTTCACTTGTCGATCCTTGCGGTACACCTGCGACCTTACCGGTCAAGTCTTTCACATCTTGAATCGAAGCCCCCTGTCTAGCCAATAGGGCTAAGCCGCCTTTCTCAATATAGGGTTTCGTAAAATTGACACTCTTTTGTCTTTCTGGTGTTACTGATAAAGAACATATCGCAATGTCAGCATATTCATGACTTACCGCCTCAAAAATATATTCTAACGAAACCATTCGATAATTGACTTTTAAATCGGCCTTTTCTGCTATGATATTGATGAGTTCTATATCAAATCCCGTAAGCTTACCGTTTTGATCTTCATAAGCAAATGGCGCAAATTGAGGTACAATACCTACAGTAATTTCTTCCCTATTATCAATTACCTGCACAAATAGCGTCAGCAATCCAATGACAAGCAAAGCGCCTATACCCACTACATATTTTGTTTTCAACCTCGAAAACAGGTTTACTTTCTTTTCACTCCTGTTTAGATAATAATATAAGGGTAATCCAGCCAGCGTAAGGCCAATGGAAATGATACCGTTGAGAAATTGATAGCTCAGCATGCCATAAATGACATATATGGCACCACCAATTGCAATTAGGGGTACAACTGGATAGCAAAGTACCTTATAGGATCGTGGTACATCTGCATGGGTCTTCCGGGCAATGATAACACCAATAAACGCCAGTAAATAAAACAGCCAAACGGAGAACATCGCAATATCGGAAAGCTTGTCAGCATCTAATAGGCGACAATAGATATAAGAACTTGTAACCAGCATCAGTATCGCATTGACTGGTGAATTACTGTCGTTATCAATCTTACTTAAAATAGAAGCGCCGAAAATCTGCCCTCTTTTTCCCATAATATAAATCGTGCGGGACAAGGTCATAATATATCCATTAAGACCACCCAGGATCGAAATCATGATACCCACTGCAATCAAATTGCCCCCCATCAGACCAAACATCCTTTGTGCCGCAATGGAAGATGCATCATGACCAAGGGCAACCATTTCGCTCACTGGGAAAATATTAAACATGGCAATATTAATGCTGATATATACGATAATCAGAAATGATATCCCACCAATAATCGCCTTCGGCAATACCTTACTGGGATTCTTGATTTCACCAGCTACAGACGCAACTTGTGCCCAGCCGTCATAGGCGAATAAAGTTGCAAGAATTGCAACAGAAAAGGGAGCTGTTGTCGCTATGCCCCCACCGCTGGCGCCAAATATAGCTACCTGCCCATTCCCTTTTAAAATGCCGAATACGGCTAATAAAACAATTGGAATTAGTTTACAGAAGGTTGCTACAGTTTGCAGATATCCAGCTTCTTTTACACCTATGGAGTTCACAAAGGCAATAAAGCCTAAGGCTCCGGCGCCGACAACTCCATTATATGAATCCGGAATATTAAATAATAAACAGAATACAGAACTAAAATATCCAGTAAGTGCTCCAACCAAAGCCGGTCCAAAAATCACACTAATCATCCAACCGTATAAGAAGGCCACTTTAGGACCATATATTTCTTCCAGATAGACAAAAATACCGCCTGTACGAGGAAACATAACACCCAATTCACAGAGTGTCAAACCACCACTAATCGAGAAAAGACCACCGATAGCCCAGGCAGCTAATGCCAAATTAAAATCTCCTGCCGCTGCCAATACAGCTGGTGGTTTCATAAACGCACCAGCACCCAAGACCATACCGACTACCAAGGACAATGCTGAGATCAGCCCAAGATCAGCTCGCAGTTCTTTTTCAGGTGAATTATGATTGCTTAACTGACTCATAGAAATACCTCCTTGCGCGAATATTCTCATATTTTAAATGTTTTATATATAAGTTAAACTACATAATCGTACTGTTACATTATATATGGAAGAAAACCTGGAAAAGGACCATAAATGAATCCTAGTATTTATGGTCCTATTACCAGTGCTTAGATGATTTACCCGAAAAAGCATTCTTTCCTGTTTTTATCTTCTTATAATTTCATTTTGTTTTTCTTAAAAATAGCTGATCTAAACCTGTATCTTCTATGCCAAAGATGGCTATTTATTATTTACGAATCAACTCTTCTAAGGCTACATAGGGTAATTTCAAAGCATCTGCTACTGCTTTGTAGGTCACGTTGCCGTTCAATACGTTAACTCCTTTAGCCAGCCCTTCATTATCCAGTACAGCTTGTTTCCAACCTTTATTTGCAATCTGCAGTGCATAGTCCAATGTAGCATTTGTCAATGCCAACGTGGAAGTACGAGATACTGCCCCTGGCATATTCGCTACGGAATAATGCACCACACCATGTTTGGTATAGGTAGGATCACTGTGAGTAGTAGCGTGATCAATGGTAGTAATAGAACCGCC
>ENA-OFCE01001737-OFCE01001737.1-metagenomes-genome-assembly--contig:-NODE-1737-length-10454-cov-9.035484_pt1 | contig 10454 bp, 7 predicted proteins | sample MGYA00153388_OFCE01 | MGnify analysis MGYA00153388
TACTACCGAAATGCTTCGCCCCTACGAATATATTTGCACTCATTGAGATGCACCCATTGTTTGCTATCTGAATACTCAAAACTCAAGACTCGCAATCGCTAACGGCTTGGGGGAATTTTTCAATCCAGCGATCGATGTCTGCGAGTACCCGATCGGGAATTTCCCAAGGGAACAAGTGGGCTGTATCGGGATAGCACAGCCACTGACAGTCGTGGAGGTGGCGGGCTGTTTCTAAACTGGATGCGGAGGTGATGTGCCGATCGTCCTCACCGGCCAGTACCAAGCTAGGACATTGAATGTCGCCGAGGTGAATCAGCCGATCGTATCCAGCCCTCAGAGCGGTATTTAACGCCTTGGTGGCGGTGTTGGAAGTCTGGAGGTAGGCGGGAGTACCTGCGGCGGCTAAGTAGCGGTAAGGCGTCGCTGTATGCTGCTGGATCAAGTAGCGAAAGAGCGATCGCCTGCCAAAAGTATCAATATTCCACTGCCAACCGGGTATCGCCCAATTGATAATTCCGGCTACACCGGTGAAAAGGTTATCTTGCCAAGAGATCGGAGGGTGACTTCCCCTCGGTTTAGCCGCGGATGCGAGTACAATTAAACCCGTGACTCGCTGCGGATATTTCATCGCTAATTCCAGGGCTAAAATCCCTCCCAAAGACCATCCGATTACCAAACATCGATCGACTCCCAATCGGTCTAGAAGCGCTTCTAAATCGAGGAGGTGGTCAGTCATTTCAAAGGGAGTTGAGGTGCGACTGTTGCCGTATCCGCGCAAGTCTGGGGCGATCGTCTGGAACCGCTTTGATAAGTGTTCTGTGAAGACAGACATACAATAGCCGGAACCTGGATGCCCGTGCAAGCAGAGAATCGGAAATCCTTCGCCTTTGACTGAAACGCTTAGTTTTGTGTGCGGCATTGTTTAACTAACGGTGGGTTTTGGGGTGCGTCGTCCCCCGCTATAAATTGTGTATTCCAGCAGTTAAAAATTGGGATTCTTACTAATATAGTCGGCAATTTTAGAAATCGACTGGCGAATTTGTATATCGCCGCTACTGCGGCTGTCAATCACAGTCATCACATAGGCTTCGCCGTCAATGCTCATCGCTAGAGTTGTGCCGAGAACCAGGGAATTTTCGCCAGTTTTTTCGCCCAACCACTTAGCTTTCGTTCCTTGCAAGGCGGCAAATCCCAAATCGCGATCGTACTGGCGGTTGAGAGTTTCTACTAACACTTTAGCACCGGGTGTTTCGCCGTTGTAAATTTGCACCATCATTTCGTTAAGTTCGTTGACAGTCATCCGGTTGGGGCCAGAACCTGGGTTGGCAGGCATAATCTTTTCGCCCATTAGTTTGTAGTTGACGCGGGTAACTTGGTAGCCGCCATTTTCTAAAAATTGATTGATGTAATCCCAACCCAAATAATCAATTAGTTGATTTGTCGCGGTATTGCTGCTGCGATCGATCATTTCTTCTAATAGTATCTGTAGCGGATAATTTTTCGCGGACGAAATCTGCGTCGATGAGTCTTCGGTGAAATTGCCACTATCGACAAAGACTTCCTGATTCAAACTTATTTTCTCTTTTTCGACTTTTTGCATCAGGGCGATAGCAATCGGCAGTTTAATTAAGCTGGCTGGACTGACTGGAGGCAAATCGCCCCGCAGGTGGACGCACTCTCTAGAAAGGTGGCAAATGCCGATCGAAGCTCGATCGGACAAACCACTTTCCCGAGCAACCACAGCCAAAAAATCTGACTTTGATTGCTGCACTTGAGACTTTGCTGCTGTTAAATTTTCGCGGTATTCTTGAGTTTTTGAGGCTGTCAGAGGAGCTAAAAACGAATCTTGAGGGACTGACTGCAAGTTGTTGAGGGCTTGGTGCCACAAAAATTGGGTTTCTTGTGAAGAGGCGATCGACTGATTGGACTGTTGTTTTGTTTCTACGGCTCGATCGGCTAAACGGACTGCTTGCTGTAAGTTGTCGTTAGCTCTCTGTTCTACTAATATTTGGGTCTCTACCGCTTGCAACTGCTGTATGAGTTTTTCTTGAGGATTGGTGGCGAGGGGAACTAAGCGGGAGAGCAAGGTTGGTTCGGGGGAGGGAGATGCTGGTTGTTCTAATTCGGTGACGAGCCGATCGCGAATTTTGTATAGTTCGTCTAGAGAACGCAGGTTAGATGATTGAGAGAATGAACTTGCGATGGTTAACACCTGAACCAGTCCGATCCCGGCTACTACTGCCGCCATTTTGTTTGCGATCGACAAAAAACGTTTGAACTCTCGCATACTCAACATCCTCAACACAACAAAATTTAATCTAAGCAGCTATTGTTACAGGAGTCAAATGATTTTAGATTTTAGATTTTAGATTTGTTATCCAATCTAAGAAACTAACATAAAGGGGGCGATCCTCTTCGAGGGCTTCGCTAACGCACGGCCCTAGATCAACCCCCTCTAAATATATTGCGAACTATCTACTTTCTGCGCCGACGCTGCCAGTCAACACTCAACCGCTTCAGGTAGTCCCACCCCCGTTGGGGCCAGATATGAGCGCTACCAGTCTTTTCGGCAATCCAGCGAGCTACTTTGGGGCCAGTCCAGTCTCCGCCGTCGGGGGCAGAACCTTGGAGGGCTTGTCGTAATTCTTCTTGCTGTTCTAGATTCAGCAAGGACTTTGCCGGAGGGGGCTGGCGGTCTCCGCTGCGATTCCTCACAGAGTTAGGCCCTTCTCGGTTGTAGCGCTGGACAATTTCTTTGGCGTAGTCGTAGTTGATACCTACGACTTGGGCTGATTGTTTGATAGTCCAATTTCGGGAAACTAAGACTAACAAGTGCCAGCGGCGGGATTCTGTGGTGTTTTGCGCCTGCCGGTAGCGAAGTTTGAGTTCCTCTGCCGTCAGGTGAGATTCTAGGTGAGCTTTAGGTGGCATTCCTCCAACGGGGCATCGGGAACTTCTTACCATATTTCTCTCGCTTTGGGGAGAATCCCGGATCGAATTGTTTTCCTGGGGAGCGTTGGGGCAAATACGTAGCTTTTTTTAGCGCAGAGGTCGGCGGCTGGACGCGGATTGACAAATATTAACCGTGCCTATCCCCACCGCGACCGGGGTCGGGATAGGCACTGCGGCTGTTCTATTTTTGTGGGCTGGTAATATGTTTAGGTGGTATAAACTAGAACTTTCTTGGAAACTCTAGTCGATGAACGTACTCCTAGCTTAGAGGGGTAGAGAAGCTGAATCGCATATAAATCGAATACAGAGATGGGCATCCTACCCATCCCACAAGAATCTCATACAAATTGACTGTCAAATTAGATACATAGCAGCTTATTACCCGATGTCTTCTTCCTGTAGAATGAAACTATCACTAAAATTGCTCTGGTGGGGGTAGTGGATGCCTGTAGGATTGCCTGAATTTGTTGAGAACCCGGAAAATCGCTGTCCAGTTCTCCTGTTGCTCGATACATCTGGCTCTATGGCGGGAGAGCCGATTCAGGAGTTGAATCGAGGGATTGCAGCTTTTAAGGAGGACGTACTGAAAGATACGAAAGCCTCCCTGAGTGTCGAGGTAGCGATAATCACCTTCGGCCCAGTGCGTCTGATCCAAGATTTCGCAACCATTGAGCACTTCACACCGCCACGACTTGAGGCTAGTGGCAAAACTCCAATAGGTGAGGCTATTGATTGCGCTTTGGATCGACTCGAAGCCCGCAAGGAGACTTACAAAGCCAACGGTATTCAGTATTATCGCCCTTGGATCTTCTTAATTACAGATGGAGCGCCGACTGACACCTGCTGGCCATTGGCAGCGCAGCGCGTGCAGGAGGATGAGGCAAAGCGCCGACTCTGTTTCTTTGCCGTTGGCGTGGAGCACGCAGATATGAAAATTCTCGCACAAATTGCCCCGCCAGAACGTCCACCTATAAAGTTGGGTGGTCTAGATTTTCGCTCTCTGTTTCTGTGGCTGAGTACCTCGATGAAACGGGTTTCTAGTGACAAGATAGGAGGGGCTGTGGCGTTACTACCTGTCGGATGGGGTCAAATTACTACCTAGATACTGAGGATATTTCGTGGATTGGAAAGCGATCGCACGTTCCGCAACAGGAACTAGCCACAAAAAACAGCAGCTACCCTGCCAAGATTACGGGAGCTGTTGCGGATGGGTCTGGCAGCGCCAAACATTCTGATGTTGGTGCTAAATTGACTGTCAAGACAGCACTTAATGAACTTTTACAGCTACGCAGCTACACCTGGCAACTGCACTGGTACGCTCAACCCATCTCTGACCAGCAAGCTAGAAAAATATTTGCCAATACTCTTAAGAAAGTCGTAGAAGCTTTACAAAAACAAGCAGTCAGTGGCGGCTACTCAGTTAATGACTTAGCTTGTACTTTATTAGTATTTTTGGCTACTCCGAATTGGGTTGCTGCCATGCAAATTGGAGATGGATTCATAGTGGCGCGTCTTCGGGAAGGAGAAGATCAACTACTTTTTACCCCAGATAAAGGAGAATTCATCAATGAGACAACATTTGTAACCTCGGCAAATGCCTTAAATGAGATGCGTGTGCGTGTTCTACCAGGTCAGCAAAAGTTTATTTGTGCATCAACAGATGGACTGGAGCGAGTAGCAATTCGGATGAGCGACTGGACACCTTTCCCCCCTTTTTTCCAGCCACTAGAAGAATATATGGTAGAAACCAGTCATCCAGAGCAGGAAGACGAATATATTAGAAATTTCCTTGACTCTGAAAGGCTAAATGCTAAAACTGACGATGATAAAACCTTGCTTTTGTGCCTCTATGACGATAGTAAAGTGAAATGACAGTTCTTATTTGTGCCAGTACAGGTCAATCGATCGCTCTAGTTGAACAAATAGCCAGCAGTGGTGAAGGAACCGTTTGGAAAACCGATCGCAATGGCTATCTCGCCAAGATTTATCACTCTTCACACCACGAGCGGGTTAAGAAGCTGGAAGTCATGGTAGCGAACCCACCCACAGAGCTTAACTCACATCTCAATCATATTTCTTTTGCTTGGCCCCAGGAACTACTGACCGATCGGAATGGTTCAGTGTTAGGCTTTTTAATGCCAGAGATCAAAGATGCAAAAGAATTACTAGATGTGTATAATCCACAGCGTCGTAAGAAGCTGAAGCTTGAGGTTGACTGGAAGTTCCTCTACACGACAGCGCTAAATATTGCCTCATTTATTCAATTAATTCATGACAAAGGTTATGTTTTAGGTGACATTAAACCACAAAATATTCTGGTTAATAATCGTACTTTACCTTCGATTATTGATACAGATTCTTTTCAGGTTCGCCATCCTAATACAGACGAGGTGTATCGCTGCCTGGTGGGTACAGAAGGCTTCACCCCTGTAGAACTGTTAGATAAAGATTTTCATATTACAGATCAAACAGAAGTCCACGACCGTTTTCGATTGGCAGTAATTGTTTACCTGTTGCTGTTTGGCGCTGAGCCGTTTAAAGGAAAATGGGTAGAAGAAGGAGATTCGCCGGCACCGGGTGAACTAATTCGCCAAGGATTTTGGCCTTATGCCCCAAACAGTTTGATCCAGCCTGGGCCATTGACAATTCCCTTAAATATTGTGCATCCTGAGATTCAGCGATGCTTTCTCAGATGCTTTAATGATGGGCATACAGAACCACATTTGCGACCAACTGCTGGGGAGTGGAAGAAAGCACTGGAAGTTGCGATCGCTGATTTAACCGAGTGTGACCAGATTACCAACCATTACTACAGCAAAAGTTATGGTAAATGCTATTGGTGCGATCGGGCAGCCCAACTCGGAGTCGATATTTTTCCGGGTGTTCCCAGAGTCAAAATACAGCCTACCGCTACTGTACCCCCCTCACAATCAAAAGTTTTTGCAGCCGATAATGTACCAGAGTTGCTTAAGCAAAAGGGAAAAATTATTACCGTTGTAGGTCGAGCCTTTAGCACGATTGATAATATTCAAAATAATCAACATCAGTCTTTCTATATTAATTTTGATAATCCTACATCTTCAAGCTGCAAAGATGGGAGTTTTAGAATAGTAATTTCGGGACAAGGCTTGGATAAATTAGCCCAAATTCAAGGAATAAAACCCGAAGAATTAAAAACTTGGAACCGTCAATTTATAAAAATTACTGGTCTTTTGGATATTTATCAAGCTAAAAAACGTTGCTTTACTCAAGTTATATTAGAATATCCTGCTCAACTAGAGCTACTCGCTGAGGGTGAAGCTAAAAGGTTACTTGGGCAAGCTTCTAATGAAGCAACTTTTCAAACAAAACCTATTAAAGCAGCACCTAATCAACCTCCTGCAACAGCTAAAACAGCCCAAACTACTAATAACCTTCTTTTTGAGACAGAGAATCAAGAAATATCTTTATGCAGACAAGGTAGAGTTCATGCCCGACAAAGAAATTATTGGGCAGCAATTCAATGTTATGACCAAGCTCTCTTGCTCAAACGAGACTATGGTATTGCCTACCACTACCGTGGTATTGCCCACCAAAGGGTTGGGAATCAATTAAAAGCGACTAAGGATTTCCTAGAAGCTAAAAGACTCGGTGTTTAATTGCCTGCTAGGGATTACTTAAACTAAGGTTGCCCTAGACCAAAGTTCCGACCAGCTATAATTCACGCTTGTCACTGCAAAATCTGGCTTTTGCTGAAATGGACGCTGAACATAACGCAAACTACAATTATTCAGAGATAACTGTGTTGACTCAGAAACTTCCACCAAAGCCAAGATATAACTATCAGGTTTATTCAAAGCTGTGATAATTTCATTTTTCGTGACTGTCACCGTACTCGCACCCCGAATTCGACCTTTGACTTCAATAAAACGCAGCCGATTCGTGCCGGCGTTGCGCGACTCAATATCATAACCGCACTTGTTAGCACTTACATCCCTTGGCTGAAAACCTAGTTTTCGTTCCGTCGCCATCACTGCTTCCATAGCCAGCTTCTCTACTTGCTGTTTTTCTTCAGCGAAATTACCTGGAGTTTGTTGAATTTCCCCTTTCAAATGCTGGATCAAAGCCACAGGTACAATCAATGCACCGCCCAAAACCACTGGCGATTTAGCTGATATATTACGCTCTTGCTCTAACTCTGCTAGTCGGTTTTCCCGGCGTACTTTTAGTTCTTCTGCTCTCCGACGATAATTATCGTAATTGAGTTGTGCATTCGTCTGTACCCCAATTTTTAGCCTAAATTTTTCGGCTTGATTCTCACAGTAATTAATTTCTGTAGTCAGTCGCTCTTTTACAGCTTCTATTGTTTTATTAATCCGCTCCGTCCGCTGCTGTTGCACTTGCCCTTTATGCCGCGGCACTAGGTGTTGAATGGCATAATCTCGCGCTTGTTCATCAATCCCTTTCTGTAGGATTGAAGATTGATTCTTTAATATCTGGGGTAGCAGAGATTGCTCAGATTGCTGCAAAGGTCGGTAATCTAAATAGGGTGCGTAACCTGCATTTTTAGCCTGACCTTCTGAGTCAATCTCTACATACTGCATCTGCCTAGATACAACTCTGAAATTGCCAGACTTGTCCTTACGAGCATCTTGAATAGAATGTTCTAGGTAGACTAAAATGCGAACTCGTTCACTCAAGTCATTCTCATCCACAAGGATACAGCCTTGTTTTAATAAAGCACGATAGGGTTCCAAAATTAAATCTATTGTGTGATTTAAGAGTGGATGACCGGGATAGATAAACTCAGCAGATGGTTGATCCGGGAGATCAGCCTGAGTTTTCTCAAAACAAATGTGACGGTAACGCTCACGTAATCGGTTGCGGAGACTAACTGGAATAAAAGTCACTTCATAACGTCCCGATTCACCTCCCTGTATGTTACCACCAAGCAGCCGAAAAGCTGCTACAAAAAAGTCTACTATAAAGTGGGGTTGTAGCTTATGCACTTCTGCGCGTTCAATATTTTCATAAATTTGACGCAGCTTAGAATTGTCCATTAAGTTATGATAAAGTGATCGTTTTTCTAAGATCTTTTGAAGGTTCTCTAGATTAAGTTTGTCCTCAATATCTTGCTCTAGTTGCGCTTGCTTGTCGGGTCTATCACCATAGCGGATAGCCTCTATTAAAAGTTCCCCTAGTTGTTTACCGTTGATCGCCTCTCCTAAGACATCAAAAACTTTACCTCCTAATGCTTTTCGCGCCACTTCTAATTTTTCCAGCACTCTTTGGAACACTTTTCCCTCTCGTGTATCCACTGCTACCAAATTCCAGAGATGGCAGATTTCTGTTTGACCAATCCGGTGAATGCGTCCAAATCGCTGTTCTAGTCGATTGGGATTCCAGGGCAAATCATAATTAATCATTAAATGGCAAGATTCATGGAGGTTAATCCCTTCACCCGCAGCATCATTAGCCACTAAAACTTGCACCGTAGGATTTTGATTAAAGTCGTCCTGTATGTTCTGGCGATCCTCTTGTTTGATACCGCCATGAATGGTAGCAACTGCTTTTTCGCCTATGATTTCCCTGACACGGAGTACCAAATAGTCCAAGGTAGCGCGATGTTCAGTAAACACAATAATTTTGCGCCTTTGTCCCTGAGAATTAAACATTTCTGGATTATTTTTAAATAGCTTAGAAAGCTCTTCCCATTTTGTATCAGTACCGCTTTTTCGTACTTCTTGTGCCAATTGTACCAATTTTTCTAGCTTATCAATTTCAGATCGAAGTTCCGCAATAGTTGAAGCTGCCGTAGCTTGATCTACAAATTCATCTTCCAGATTTTCTATTTCAACAACTGGTAAATCTTCTAAATTCTCTGATTTGGGACAGGTGGGTATCTTCAGTAAATCTTCTTCTTTTTGACGCGATTTCTTTTCCAATCGCTCCCGTCGCCCTTGCAAAGACTGGTAAATTGCTTCTGGGGATGATGCCAGTCGTCGCTGTAAAATCGTTAGGGCAAAACCGATGCTCGTCTTGCGTCCCTTCTCTAGTTTATCAGCCCTATTGAATTCTTTCTCTACATATTCAGTCACTTGTTTATAAAGCAGCTCTTCCAAATATGATAGATGATAAGCTAAAGAGTAAGATAGACGTTCTGGCAACAGAGGCTTGCCTTCCCAATCTACTAAGTCTTCTTTTAGCATCCGTCGCATCATGTCAGAAGTGTCTGCATAATGAACGCCATTACGAAACTTGCCCTCGAAGCGATCGCGATCTAGTAGCCCCATAAACAGTTGAAAATCTTCTTCTTTGCCGTTATGAGGCGTAGCAGTCATCAATAAAAAATGGCGGGTGGTTTTACTATCTGATAGGATCTTGCCAAGCTTGTAACGTTTAGTTTCCTTCACTTCACCCCCGGAGAAAGAGGCAGACATTTTGTGAGCTTCATCGCAGATAATTAAGTCCCATTCAATTGACTTGATATTTTCTTGAAGTTTTTTATCTTGACTCGATTTATCTCGTTTTAATTTATCTACCCTAGCAATGACCAAGGGCATTTTTTCAAAAACGTTTTCTGTGAGTGGGGTTTTGATGTCGTCGTTACTAAGAATTTCAAAATCTAGCTCAAATTTATCGAGTTCTCGTTGCCACTGGATTACTAAGTTGCCAGGAACAACAATTAAACAACGCTGCAAATCACCGCGCATCATTAGCTCTTTAATCAACAACCCGGCCATGATGGTTTTGCCTGCCCCTGGATCGTCAGCCAGCAAGAAGCGCAAAGGTTGACGCGGTAGCATTTCTTCATAAACTGCCGTGATTTGGTGGGGATACGGCTCGACTTTTGAGGTATGAATAGCCAAGAATCGATCGAATATATGGGCAAGGTGAATGCGGAGGGCTTCCGAAACTAGGCGAAATAAAGCCCCATCAGCATCGAACCGCCAAGAATATTTTTGAATGATAAGTTCTAATTGTGCCTCGTCTGAACGATACAGGACGCGATCTCCTAGACGACCGCTGTCATCAGCTCGATATATTAGTGTGACAGCATCGGCTCCACACATGGAGACACGTTCTACCGTGACTGTGGTGTTCGGTAGAATTCCTTTAAGCTTAAGCCCTTCGCTTAATTCCTCAAGTTTAGCCATGATGAGTGCGATCTCCCTTATGATCTGTGAAAAGCTTGTAAATAAATCTATGCGGTCGAGGATGCTCCAGCGTCAAAGGAAGTCGAGTTGCTACCGAACTTGCACTGGGCAATGCACGGCCACTACATCGTTGTTGCAGCAGCACTCCTCAATCCAGTTCCAAGGGTATAGGAAATTAAAATAGTCTTCTAATTGCATAGGTGATTTGGGAGTAATAAATAGGGGTTTTTAGTCTGATTTTAGCATTTAATACGTTCGATCGAAAAAGCCGATCGCCCGATCGAACTTTCGCCACAAAACTAGCGAACTTTGACCGACGGCTTACAGCAGGTGCAATTGCCAGCTATATTGACTAAGTGGCTAGTA
>ENA-OFCE01001738-OFCE01001738.1-metagenomes-genome-assembly--contig:-NODE-1738-length-10452-cov-2.572665_pt1 | contig 10452 bp, 8 predicted proteins | sample MGYA00153388_OFCE01 | MGnify analysis MGYA00153388
TTAGGATCTTCTTCCCCTAGTTTCCACATTGCAGCACCAGCGATGTCATACTTGGTAACCAAATCAATTTTATATTTAAGACTTTCGCTATTTTCAAACCAAACTTGGTGCTTTATTCCATTTGAATCCGTGTAATCAAAATGAGGAGATTTAGAAGAAGTATCCCATATAGCAGAACGATTAAAATCTTGCATTAGTTTTGTGATAGCTTTATGTTCTAGGCTTTCTACACCCTTACTGGACCAGTCATAACCGTAAGCTGCTAGTCCAATATACAGTTTATTTTTAGGGATAAATTTCAATGCATATTTTAGATTCTTTTCTACCCAATCGATATCAGCGATTGGTCCAGCATCACTCCAAGTACCATGATTATCATAAGTCATAAGAATGATCTTATCAGCATACTTGGATAATTGTGCATAATCATATGCAATTGATACATCGTTTGATTCATCTTGTTTAGGGAATACGTCAATTGATATAATGTATCCTTGGGGTTTAAGACGTGCCGAGAGTTCTTGCATAAAAGTAGATAGGTTCTCTCGATCTTGGGCATCAACCATTTCGAAGTCCACATTTATACCGTCCAGCTTATATTTTTTTATATAAGATTCTAAACTATCTATAGTTTTTTCTCGTAATGACGGAGTAGCTAAAATCTTATGAATGGATGATTGACTGTCTTGTTGTTTAGCATTATTTACTAATAGCAATACAGATACATTATTTTTATGAGCAAAATCAATTACAGACTCATGGTCATTACCACCACGATCTGTAAGTGTACCATCTTCTTCTAAAGTAGCCCAAAAGGGAGCAATCGTTTTAATTACGTCGGTATTCTTATACAGGGAATTAAAAGAAGCGGTATCAGTTGCCCACCATTCAGCGTAAAAGCCGATCAGTTCTTTGGGAGAGCTAGTATTTATTCCTGAAGGGAATTTAATCTTTTTTTGGATATCTTGTGGAAGAGTCAGTATATCCCCAAAAAAGTTTCCCATTATACCAAGCAGCATGTCCACTAAGCCATTCCCGGAGGGCGCTTCCTTAGGAGTGGTAGAGTTAGCAGTAATCGCCGATTGTAACATATCAGTAAAGGAAGATGCATATGCTGATGATGTTATAGGGAGCATAAATGTAAATGCCATCATAAAAATGAGAAGCCATGAGATGGATCTATTATATTTTTTCATGTATCAACCTCCAAGAAGTATTACAATATGAAGTTGTTCATAGTTATGTAAACATGATATCACAAATAAAAGTAGGTAGCAATAACAAAAACAGGCAATTGTATGCCTGTTTTATTATTTAATGATATCAGATACTGTTGATATCGTATAACCTTTTCTTTGGATTTGCTGAATTAACTCTGGTAAAGCTTTGCTTGTTACTTCTGTAGGATGGATAAGGATAATTGCTCCATTATGTAGCTTTTTCATAACCCTATTAATGATGATTTCCGTTGGAGGACGCTGCCAGTCAATGGTGTCAATACTCCACATAATGGTTGTATATCCAAGTTCGTTGGCTGCTGATAATACAGTATCATTATATTCACCATAGGGTGGCGCATATAGTGATGTTTTCATAGTGGTAAGCTCTTTCACCAGTTCTTCAGTCCGCAATATTTGTTCTTTATTTTTCTCTTTACTGATAGTGTTCGGGTGTGGATGACTGTAAGTGTGATTACCTAATTCATGTCCTTGAGTTGCTAGTTCTGTAACTAAAGCAGGAAATCGTTTTCCCCAGCTACCACCGATAAAAAATGTTATTTTTATATTATTTTCATTAAGGGTGCTTAGCATAGCAGGCAGATATTCTTCACCCCAAAAAACATTGCAGGCAAAAGCAACTTTAGGTGTCGCCGAGTTACCATGAAAGATAGGAACTGGCTTATTTACAGGTTGTGTATTATTAAAAATGGGTTGCAATAATCCTGACAAAATAATAATGGCAAAAAAAACTCCAGCAGAAAACAGCACATACCATTGTTGAATTCGAATAACAAAACACCATTTCAAAGGGAATCACCTCTAACTTCAATTCTTTATTTAATCTATTAATTAAGAAGTGATTTTATGAAACAAAAAAACATAAACCAAGTGGTTTATGTTTAAAAAATTTTATTTATATTATTCTTTTTTTTCAGATTCCACAGGTAAAAGCTCTTTACGTGAAAGGTTAATACGTCCTTGGCGATCCACTTCTGTAACTTTAACTAGAATTTCGTCTCCAACTTTTACAACATCTTCTACCTTTTCCACTCGTTCACGAGCTAATTGAGAGATGTGGACAAGTCCTTCTTTACCTGGGAGAATCTCGACAAAAGCACCAAAATTCATTAAACGTGTAACTTTGCCCGTATAAGAGCTGCCTACTTCTACTTCTCTAACCAGCGTTTCAATGATTTTTACAGCTTTTTGTCCTGCTTCCATATCTACAGCAGCAATAAATACTTTACCGTCATCTTCAATGTCAATTTTAACACCAGTTTCTTCGATAATTTTTTTAATTGTTTTACCACCAGGTCCAATTACATCTCGAATCTTATCTGGATGAATTTCCATTGTAATAATACGAGGAGCAAAAGGCGACAACTCAGCCCTAGGTTCCTGAATCACTTCTACAATTTTACTCATGATGTGCATTCTGCCACGATGAGCTTGAGAAAGCGCTGCAGATAAGATTTCTTTTGTAATGCCAGCAATTTTAATATCCATTTGAATGGCTGTAATGCCAGATGTTGTACCAGCAACTTTAAAATCCATGTCGCCTAATGCATCTTCTAAGCCCTGAATATCAGTTAGTATAGAAAAATCTTCTCCCTCTTTAACTAAACCCATAGCAACTCCAGATACTGGGCGTTTGATCGGTACACCTGCATCAAGAAGAGATAAGGTACTGCCGCAGACACTAGCCATGGAACTAGAGCCATTTGATTCTAAAATTTCCGAAACCAAGCGAATTGTATAAGGAAATTCAATTTCTGAAGGAATAACTGGAACTAATGCACGCTCTGCTAAGGCACCATGACCAATTTCTCTTCGTCCAGGTCCTCTTGATGGTCTTGTTTCACCAACGCTAAATGATGGGAAATTATAATGATGCATATAACGCTTCGATTCTTCGACACCTAAGCCATCAAGTATTTGTTCGTCTCCCATTGCACCAAGAGTTGTGATCGTTAATGCTTGGGTTTGTCCACGAGTAAATAATGCAGAACCATGTGTACGTGCTAACAAACCAATGTCACAACTAATAGGTCGTACTTCTTCTAATTGACGACCATCTGGACGTATTTTATCAACAGTTATCATTCTACGAACTGCTTCTTTAATAATTTTTTGCATCATATTTTGAATGTCTTTACCATTATCAGGATATATAGCCTCGAAATGTTCTGCAACTTGCTTCTTAGCTTGTTTTATATTTTCTTCTCGGGTTAATTTATCAGAATTTCTAACTGCCGTTGTGAGTTTTTCTGTAGCATAATCACGTATGGCACTACTGATCTCAGCAGGTATTTCATATAGTTTTATTTCACGTTTAGGTTTACCAATTTCAACAATCATTTTTTCTTGGATGGCAATTAGATTACGAATGATGTCATGCCCAAAGCTAATTGCTTGTAAAATAGTATCTTCGCTTAATTCGTTAGCATTGGCTTCTACCATAAGTACAGCATCTTTTGTACCTGCAACGACTAAATTAAGTTCACTTAATTTTTGCTGCTCAACAGTTGGATTCGTAATGAATTCATTATTAATCAAACCAACTCTGACACCGCCAATTGGTCCGTTAAATGGAATATCTGAAATTGATAAAGCACATGATGCGCCGATCATCGCTGGTATTTCTGGTGAATTATCCTGGTCGACTGATAATACGGTCGCTACGATTTGTACATCATTACGAAAACCGCTAGCAAATAATGGTCGAATGGGTCTATCGATCAAACGGCTTGCAAGAATAGAGGATTCACTAGGACGTCCTTCACGCTTAATAAAGCCACCCGGAATTTTACCTACCGAATATAATTTTTCTTCATAGTCAACTGTCAATGGGAAAAAATCAATACCATCCCTTGGTTCTGCTGAAGCTGTAGCAGTTACTAATACTGCAGTATCTCCATATCTGACGAACACTGATCCACCAGCTTGTTTAGCCATTCTGCCTGATTCTATAATCAGGGGTCTATCTCCAAGTTGCATTTCGATTTTATACATATATGGCATTCCTCCTCTGTAACCCTTTCTCTCTCTACCAAAGATTAACACTTCGACATTTTTTTTAGTATTTCCTTTATTATTAACAGTTAATCTATAAAAAAATACTTCTTGCAATAAAAAGAAAAGACTTGGCTTGTGCCAAGTCCCCACTTGTTACTTTCTAAGATTCAATTTCTCAAGAATAGAACGATAACGCTCGATATCGTTGTTGCGTACATAGTTCAATAATCCTCTACGCTGACCAACCATTTTTAAAAGACCGCGTCTAGAATGATGGTCTTTTTTATGCTCTTTTAAATGATTTGTTAAGTAGTTGATACGTTCAGTTAAAATAGCTATTTGTACTTCTGGTGATCCAGTATCAGCTTCATGCGTACGGTATTTTTCAATCAGAGATTGTTTTAATTCTGGTGTTAACAAAATGGGCACCTCCTTTTTATAAATGATCCCCATTAGCCAAGACAATCGTTGGAGAATCGAATATCCTCGCTATGGTTACTTTCAATGAAGACTTTCGTCATTCATCAACAAAATACAGTTTATCATAAATCAATGCAATTGTAAATAATAAGTACTATTTTCCCTGAGAAGTTTGATAATATTTTTGGGCAGCCACGATGTCTTTTGCTATTTGTGACTTAAGTTCTTCAGAATTGGAGAAGGTTTGTTCTTTTCGAATATGATTTAAGAATCTTACGGTAACAGCTTCTCCATATAAATCTCCAGAAAAATCCAGAATGTGAACTTCAATACGACGTCCTATATCATGAAAGGTAGGATTCGTGCCAACATTGGCGATTCCATTAAATTGATTATCTTGGATAATAAGTTCAACAGCATATACCCCATTCTGAGGGATAGCAAGACCTGAGGCAATTCCTAGATTAATTGTTGGATAACCTAATAAGCGACCTCGCTTAGCACCGTGGATGACCCTACCCTTTAGCGTTACTGGTCTACCTAAAAGAGTTGCTGCCTGGTGCACTTGACCTGCTGTAATCATTTGGCGAATTAATGTACTGCTAACCATAACATCATCTACGTATACTGTGGGGTTAATTTCTACTGTGAACCCATATTGTAGCCCGGATTTTTGTAAAAGTTCGGGAGTTCCACAACGCTTATATCCAAAAAAATAGTTTGGACCGATTAAAATATGCTTTGGATTTAATTGATCTAATAATAAACGAATAAATTGAGATGCTGATAATTTCAGAAACTCTGCAGTAAAAGGGATATTTATTAAAATATCTACACCCAATTTTTCAATTAATTCAACTTTGTCATCTTGCGTAATGATTTGTAAAGGACATCTTTCAGGAGCAATAATGGATAAAGGATGATTACTAAAAGTGAATACGACACTTGTTCCATCTAGTTGCTTGGCTGACTCTACAGAACGAGAAATTACTTTTTGATGACCAATATGTACGCCGTCAAAAGTTCCTAAGGCAACTGTAATTCTAGGATACTGATCTTTTAAAGTTGTCAGTTGATTTAATACTTCCATATATTCCACCACACAATAACAATAATATCAGAAAATCTATCTATGGAACTCGATTAGAAAGCTCTTTAGATAGATTTCATTTTGATTATTCTAATTTGATTACTTTTATTGGCGTAATCACTGCAGCATCAGTATTTATTTGCCCGATTCCAATAAATGAATGTTCTTGATCATATATTCGCAATACTGTTTGTTTAGAAACAGTAAGAGTAGAATTTACAATACTTTGACCATATTGAAATGCCTGTGCTATTTCTGGAGTCAGTATTACTTTAGGCATATATCCAAGAGCATAATCTAGAGGTAGAAGAGCAATGGGGGAATTATTTTCAATTTCTTGTAATGTAAAAGAATTCTCTAAAGAAAAATCTCCTACACGAGAACGCACTAGAAAAGACATAACCACAGGACAATTTATTTTTTGTCCTATGTCAGAACATAAAGATCGAATATACGTTCCTTTGGAGCAGGTTACATCAAATAGGATGCGTGTGTCATCTATATGTAATAAAGTTATATTATGAATCGTAATAATGCGTGGCTGGCGTTCTACTGTTATACCGGCCCTTGCTAATTCATATAATTTTTTCCCTTGTATTTTTATAGCTGAGTACATAGGAGGAATTTGTTCAATCGTACCAATAAATGACGATAATACCTTTTCAATTTCTGATTTAACAGGCATAACACAAACAGCATTATTTAGAATCGTACCAGTATCATCACCAGTATCCGTTTCATAGCCAATAGTGAGTTCAACACGGTAACTTTTATCAGTATCTGTCATATACTCAAGTAATCGTGTAGCTGATCCTAATGCAACTGGCAGAACACCCGACGCTGCAGGATCTAAAGTACCAGCATGACCTACACGCTTTAGATGATAGGTTCTGCGAATGAAAGAAACAACATCGTGTGAGGTCATGCCAGGTGGTTTTAGAACGTTTATCAAACCACTAGTCATAGCAGTGTCTCTGCTAATTGTTTTATGGCAGAATCAAGGACTCTTTTCTTGACGTCTTCAATTTTACCTATGATAGCACAACCAGCTGCACGTATATGTCCACCACCGCCAAAGGAAAATGCTAGGCGACTTACATCTACTGTTTTTGAACGGAAACTAATTCTGATAGTACCTTCATTCATGATTTTAAACATGATAGCAATTTCAACACCTTCAATAATCCGTGGATAATTGATAAAGCCTTCAGTACTATCCAAATTATCAAGAGTATCTGGTGATACAGTTATCGTAGCAATTTTACCATGATGATGCAGTTCAAGAGTTTCTAATACTTTTGCTAAAGTTAAAATACTTTCGAGTGGCTTGGTTTCCATATATTCTGATATAGAATTTGGATTAGCTCCGTATTCCATCAAATCAGCAGCGTAACGCATGGTTTGCACTGATGTATTCGCATAACGGAAAAAACCACAGTCAGTAGCTATAGCAGTGTATAAACAGGTTGCTATTGTAGGAGTCATTTTTGCATTTAATAAGTATAGCAATTCTAAAATGATTTCCCCAGTTGCTGCTGATTGACTATTGATATACCAATAGTCAGCAAACTTAGTATTAGAAATATGATGATCAATATTTAAGATGGGGGCATTTACATGCTCGTTCACTTTACCAATACGTTCAATATCACTGGCATCAAGTACTACTAATAAATCAGCACTAATTACTTTAGTTGTTGGTTTACCAATCGTTTCATAGCCAGGAAGAAAATTATATAATGCTGGTACTTCATCATCAAGCACCATTTTTACACTCTTTCCTCGTGAGGTAAGATATTCATTTAGCGCCAACATAGATCCCAAACAGTCACCATCTGGATGAACATGAGCAGTAATAATAATAGTGCTGCTATTTTGTAAAAGTTCAGCAATCTGCTTAAGTGAAAAATCCATAATTTATTGATTGCCCTCTTCCTGCTTGATTTTAATTAATAATTCTTGAATATGAGCGCTATAATCTAAGGACTCATCAAGGTGCAACGATAATTCAGGAGTGATTCTCATTCGAATACGCTTACCAATTTCGCTGCGCATGTAGCCTAAAGAACTTTGCAATCCTTTCCAAGTATCAGCTTTTTGCTCATCACTGCCCATTAAGCTAACATAGATCTTTGCACTACGCAAATCACCAGTTGCCTCAACTTGAGTAATAGTCGCAAAACCGACGCGTGGATCTTTTAATTCGGTTAAAATAATTTTACTGATCTCTTGCTTTATAAACTCCTGAACTTTTTCAACTCGGAGTTGGCTCATATATATCCTCCGCCTTTAACCTTTAGGTTTTATTTCTTCCATAGTGAAAGCTTCAATGATATCGCCTTCTTTAATATCACGGAATTTATCAATTGTAATACCACATTCATAGCCTGCAGCTACTTCTTTTACATCATCTTTGAAGCGTCGTAAGGATTCTAATTCACCTTCATGAATCACAATGCCATTACGGATTACACGAACTTGAGACGAATTAAGTATTTTTCCTTCTAATACATAAGCACCAGCAATAACAACCTTTGAAATTGTAAACAACTGACGTATTTCTACACGACCTTGAAGTGCTTCTTTGTATTCTGGCGCCAGCATACCTGTCATAGCAGCTTCCACATCATGTAATGCTTCATAAATGACACGATATAGTCTAATGTCTATCTTTTCAGATTCGCCAGCTTTACGGGCATTACCATCTGGACGGACATTAAATCCTATAATTAATGCATTAGCAGCAGAAGCTAACATTACGTCAGATTCATTAATAGCACCTACTCCAGCATGCACAATGTTCACTCTTACTTCTTTGTTATTAGCATTTAAGGCTAGCAATGACTGACGTAATGCTTCAACAGAGCCCTGAACATCGGCTTTAATAACAATATTAAGATCTTGGATATTTCCATCTTGAATTTGTTTAAATAAATCATCAAGTGAAACTTTTTGTGATTGCATTAATTCATCTGTACGTCGTTTAGCAATACGTTTTTCTGCTACCGCTCTTGCTATTTTTTCATCTACTGCAACCAGAACATCACCTGCTTGTGGTACATCAGCCAAGCCAAGTACCTCTACAGGAGTAGAAGGTTCAGCTTTTTTCACTTTCTCACCACGATCATTTACCATGGCTCGAACTTTACCATAGGCAATTCCAGCAATAATAGTGTCACCGATATGCAGAGTTCCTTTTTGCACTAATACAGTAGCGACTGGACCGCGTCCTTTATCAAGCTTTGCTTCAATAATTGTACCATAGGCTTGACGATTCGGATTTGCTTTAATTTCTTGCATCTCCGCTACTAATAATATCATTTCCAAAAGCTCATTTATACCAGTTTTCTTCTGTGCAGAAACTGGCACCATGATGGCTTCGCCGCCCCAGTCCTCAGCAACAAGACCGTAATCAGATAGCTGTTGCTTGATTCGATCAGGGTTCGCACCAGGACGATCCATTTTATTAATCGCTACGATGATAGGAACATTAGCAGACTTAGCATGATTAATAGCTTCAATAGTTTGTGGCATGACGCCATCATCTGCCGCTACTACTAAAATTGCAATATCCGTTACCTGTGCTCCGCGAGCTCGCATCGCTGTAAAAGCCTCATGTCCAGGAGTATCGAGAAAAACAATTTTTTTACCTTGGCAAGTTACTTTATATGCACCAATATGTTGCGTAATTCCACCAGCTTCTTGCGAAGTTACATGTGTTTGCCTGATAGAATCTAATAAAGAGGTTTTACCATGATCGACATGGCCGATAGTGCCGACATTGACATGCGGCTTGGTGCGCTCGAACTTCTGCTTGGCCATCTGGCCGATCTCCTTCAGTGCGGGGTGTGCCTGACGACGTGTGTCGAAGGCCCGGTCGAGACGTGCGGGGCGTCCTGCGTGAGCAGGCAAGGCCAGTGTTGCTGTGCGGGGCCTACTCGCCCCGGACCTTCGCGATGATCTCCTTCGCGACGTTCGCGGGAACCTCTGCGTAGGAGTCGAACTGCATGCTGTAGCTGGCCCGGCCCTGGGTCTTGGAGCGCAGGTCACCGACGTAGCCGAACATCTCCGACAACGGCACCAGGGCCTTGACCAGGCGGACGCCGGAGCGCTCACCCATCTCCTGGATCGTGCCGCGCCGGCTGTTGAGGTCGCCGATCACGTCACCCATGTTGTCCTCGGGCGTCGTGACCTCCACGGCCATCATCGGCTCCATGAGCGCGGGGTCCGCCCGGCGGGCGCCCTCCTTGAAGCCCATCGAACCGGCGATCTTGAACGCGATCTCCGAGGAGTCGACGTCGTGGTAGGCGCCATCGGTCAGGGTCACCTTGACGCCGACGAGCGGGTAGCCGGCGAGGATGCCGTGCGCCATCGCCTCCTGGCAGCCCTGGTCCACGGCCGGGATGTACTCCTTGGGCACGCGGCCACCGGTGATCTTGTTCTCGAACTGGTACGTACCCTCGAACTCCGGGTCCGTGATCGGCTCGATGCGCAGCTGGATCTTGGCGAACTGCCCGGGGCCGCCGGTCTGCTTCTTGTGCGTGTAGTCCAGGCGCTCGACGGTGCCGCGAAGGGTCTCGCGGTAGGCGACCTGCGGCTTGCCGACGTTGGCCTCGACCTTGAACTCGCGGCGCATGCGGTCGACAAGAATGTCCAGATGCAGCTCGCCCATGCCTTTGAGGATGGTCTGACCCGTCTCGTGGTTGG
>ENA-OFCE01001739-OFCE01001739.1-metagenomes-genome-assembly--contig:-NODE-1739-length-10428-cov-4.973874_pt1 | contig 10428 bp, 8 predicted proteins | sample MGYA00153388_OFCE01 | MGnify analysis MGYA00153388
TCAATTCTGAGCAAAGCGAAGAATCCCTATTTAATTGTTTTTTAAAGGAAAAAAAAGGATGCCGCTGCTATTCCTAAGCCTTAGCGCTCCGATTTTACGTTTTTATATATTGTTTTAAACCGCACAACATCTTTAAATTTAAGAATATTTAATGCAATTAAATTGTTTTTGGTAAAAATTAATAAGTTTAACATTAATAAAATATTCACAATGCCTCATTTCAGAAACCTAGTTTTCCTTTCTTTTTGCCTTTGCTGGCTCAATTCTTCTTGCCAACAAATAACAGTTTCTTCTGGCAAAATAGATAACTATCCAAATTTTGCTTCAAAAAATGTAGAACCAAGGGATGTGATGGTTTGGTTACCCGAAAATTATGATGGAAAGAAAAAGTTTGCAGTGATTTACATGCACGATGGACAAATGCTTTTCGATAGTACCACCACTTGGAATAAACAAGAATGGAAAGTAGATGAAAATTTAACTGCTTTAGCTAAAGATAATTCGCTAAAGCAATGTATAGTTGTTGGAATTAAAAACAATGGAAATAAGCGTTTTAAAGAATATTTTCCTGAAAAGGCGATCAATTATTTAACAGAAGATTTCAAAACAGAATTTATAAAGACTGAGCTGGAAAGCAATGCATTAGCGGATAAATATTTAATTTTTTTAACACAAGAGCTAAAACCCTTTATTGATAAAAAATACAAAACACATTCAAATCAAGCTAATACTTTTATTGCTGGGTCGAGTATGGGAGGCTTAATTTCGATGTATGCAATTTGTGAATATCCAGAAATTTATGGAGGAGCTGCATGTCTTTCAACACATTGGGTTGGCAGTGTTCGACAAAAAAATGAATTTTTGCCTGCGGCATTTATGCAATACTTAGATGAAAAGCTTCCTAATCCCGCAAATCATACCCTGTATTTTGACTTTGGAACAAAAACTCTCGACAGTTTATATGAACCACTTCAATTAAAAGCGGATGTAATTATTCGAAAAAAAGGATATACCGATAAAAATTTGATGAGCAAAAAATTTGAAGGTGCTGATCATTCTGAAAATGCATGGAGTAGCCGGCTAGACATTCCTTTTCGTTTTTTGCTAAAAAAATAATCAGATTATATTCAACTCCTTTTCTGGCTTTGCATAACTCAATCTGGCAATTATTTGAGCCTCATAATAAGCATCCAAACCACAATTTGTAATAGTATTTGCGATTTCCGGATTTACAAAACCATCATTTTGCAAAATAGAATCAGCAAGAAATACATGTTGAACCGCCCCAATAATAAGTGTTGTACCATTTGATTTTATGGGTAAAACTTCTTGCAAGTTTAATCCAATTTGTATAGTTGATTCTACAACAAAAGGTGCAGAAAACTGAGCAACATATTTTGATTTAAAGCCGCAAGCTGCAAATTCTGAATCATTGGCATCGTACCTAGCGCTTGTTTGATGGGCATTTTTATAAAAGGATTTCAGTACATTGTTTAATGTATATTGCTGATTAGCAATAATATTTTTTAATGTTCCGTGTTCCGGACCATCAGGCCTTACTAGCATACCAATTAGTGCTGGATTGGAACCAACATGAAATATAGAATTAAAAATTGCTAGGTTTTCGTTTCCATCCATATCTATCGTTCCCACCAAATTCAAACTTCTGAAACCAGCAAGAGAATTCACAAAATTAGTTCGAAAACGTTGTTCAAAACCAACAATTTCTGATTGACTGAAATAATTCATGTTGATAAAAAAATTAAAAAGTTTTTACTACCGACATTCCTCCGTCTGGCCTTAATACCTGACCGGTCATCCATGAACTTTTATCGGAAAGTAAAAATAAGGCAGATTCTGCAATTTCTTCTGAATTTCCTATTCTTCCTAATGGATGTCTTTTATCTGAAGCCATCCGCTTTTCATCAGTAGATAAAAGTGCTGCTGCAAGTGGTGTATCGGTTAATGAAGGGGCAATTACATTTACCCTTATTTTTGCTTGCGAATATTCTGCTGCTAAAGAAATTGACAAGCCTTCGATTGCACTTTTTGAGGCAGCCACAGAAGCATGAAAACCCATTCCAGTTTTAGCGGCAACCGTACTAAAAAGCACTACAGAGGCTTCTCCAGATGATTTTAATGAATTTAGTGTTAGTTGAAGAATTTTTACTGCACCAATAACATTGATCTCAAAATCCTGAAGAAAATCAGCGGTTGTAAGGCGATTAAAAGGCTTTAAATTTATACTTCCAGGAGCGTAAACTAATCCATCTAACTTAGATGGAAGCATACCAGCAATTGGATTTAAATCTTCTAAAACATTTGCTTGGATATGATTTACCCCTTCAACATCATTTGAATCTCTTCGTGAAAGTGAAAAAACGGTTGCGCCTTGTTCAATTAATTCTTTGCAGATTGCGTGTCCAATGCCAGAAGTGCCACCAACAACTAAAATAGTTTTATTCGAGAAATTTGAATTCATATTATATTATCAAAACTTTATACAAAAAATCGAACAAGGTTTACGTCATTTTGTTTACCAATCTATAATTGAGAGTGTATGAAACCTGAGGTAATTGTAATAGGATCTGGAATGGGATCACTTGCTGCATCAGCCATCTTATGCAGCAAAGGCTGGAAAGTAACCTTGCTTGAACAAGGAAAAGTTGCAGGTGGTTGTAGCAGTTCTTTTGAACGCGAAGGTTTTATTTTTGAATCTGGTGCAACTACTTTGGTGGGTTTGGATGCAGGTATGCCATTAGATTATGTGTTAAAAGAAACAGGAATTAAACTAAATGCAAGACTTTTGGAAACTCCAATGCGGATATTTCTGAAAGACGGAAGCGAACTAATCAGATATCGGGAATTAGATAAATGGATTTCGGAAGCTGAACGAGTTTTTGGTTTACCAGGTCAAGAAAGTTTTTGGAGAGAATGCTATCAAATTAGTCAATTTGTATGGGATACTTCTTTAAAACAAATTTCATTTCCACCTTCCAATTTTTCTGATTTAGTGGATTGTGCTTTGAATGCAACAGTAGTTCAATTAAAAAATGCAGGTAAAGCTTTAATTAGCACTGAAAAACTTTTAATTAAACATGGATTACATACCAATATTAAATTCAGAGAATTTGTAGACGAACAATTAATTATTACTGCACAAAATTCTGCAAATGAGGTGAATGCATTATTTGGTGCAACAGCATTATGTTATACCAATTTCGGTAATTATTATTTAGATGGTGGTTTAATTACGATGATTAATAAAATAACTGATTATTTAAAAATTAACGGATCGGAAATAATATATAATTCTGAGGTAATTAAAATTGATAAGGGTTTTAATTATTTTATACAAACCGCTGAAAAAACCTATCAAACAAAAAATCTAATTTCTGGCATTCCAATCAATAATTTGTATGACTTATTGAATAAAAAAAGTACGAAAGATCAAACTGCACCCTATTCTACTATTCAAAAAGGAAGATCATCCGCTCAAAAGTTAGAGGCAAAACTTCTTCTTTCAAAAAAATTAAGCGGGGCATTTACCATGGGTCTCGTGATTAATGGAAAGCCGAATAATAAAGAAATTTTACATCATCAGATTGTTTTATCAAAACCAATTACAGGTTTAAATTCAAAAAGTATATTCATAAGTTTTTCTCATCCAAATGACTCGGTTAGAACCAGGGATGGAAAAACAATTGCAAATGTTTCTACGCATGTGCATGATCCTGAAAAAAACACATTTGAAAATAAAGATCAGGTAATGAACGATATAATTGATCTATTAATAAATAAAGGATTTTTCAGAAAAGAGCAAATACTTTATTCGCATGCCACCACGCCAAAAGGTTGGGAAAACTGGACAAAAAGAAAATATGGGTTTGTTGGCGGATATCCGCAGTTTATGAAAATAAAACCTTGGCAAATGCAAAATGCGAGGTTAGAAAAAGGACTTTATTTAGTTGGTGATTCTGTATATCCTGGCCAAGGCATTCCAGGAGTAACTTTATCAGGAATTATTGCTGCAAATAAGTTAATAGCAGATAATAAGTAATTTATCTTTTGCTAAGCTTATTGCCGGTAATTATTCTTTGCTCTTTACATTTAAAACCCATCATTTCAGGATCTCTTTTTTTCGTGTGTTTCATCGAAACTTTGTGTGCCCGTTCTCGCCAAAGTTTCCAACTACTAAGTTTCAATTGGTTTTTCATCAATTTTATTACTTCACCTTCATTTAAACCAAACTGAAACTCAATTGCCTCAAACGGTGTTCGGTCTTCCCAAGCCATTTCAATTATTCGATCTATTTGTGTTAAATCGAGGTTGTATTTTTTAATGATTTCCAAAGTAAATTGAAGAAATTGAATTTAGATATTTTTAAACGCTAATTTGCAACTATTGTTTAATTTTTATTTTCGATAAAAATAACAAAAAAAACATTTTTTAATCATTGGTATAATGATTGCACATAATGATTTGATTGTAAAACCATCTAACAATTTTTTGTTAAGCAATTGTTTTTAAGTATTCTAGCTTATAAACAATCTTAAATCATTTAAAATTCTATAAAATTCATGTCAAAATTTCCTTTAAAAATTTATAATCTCCTGACTATAGTTTGCCTGATTTTCTCTTTACTCTTTACAAATACATTTTCAAAAGCACAATCCTGCGGATGCGATATTACGGTTCCGCTAAGTCAAACCTTAATTGATGGAGCCAATAATTCCATCCAACCTGGAAAAATAATTTGTTTAACTGCTGGAACGAGGCAACAATTAAAAATCAGAAACCTAACTGGTACAGCCGCAAACCCGATTATAATAAAAAACTGTGGTGGAAAAGTAAATATTTCTGCTAGTTATGGTTACGGAATGTGGATAGAAAATTCTAAATTTTTTCAAATAACAGGAACAGGGAGTTCAGATCAATATGGAATTACGGTGAATACGCAAAACAAAACTGGGTCGGTTGGTATTAAAATTTGGTTAAAATCTACCAACGTTGAACTTGATCATGTCGAAGTTTACAATACTGGTTTTGCAGCAATTGAAGCTAAATCAGATCCAAAATGTGATTTATCGACTAATAGAGGAGTGTTTACCATGTATGACTTACGTTTCCATGATAATTATGTTCATGAATCGGGCTCCGAAGGTTTTTACATTGGTTTTTCGTTTCCAAGTGGGTATAGCAAAACTTCTGGTTGCACTGGAACAATTTTATATCCTCATGACATAGTTGGTTGCAAAATTTATAACAATAAAGTTTTGAATGCAAAAGCAGATGGCATACAAGTAAGTTGCGTAACTTCTGGTTTTGAAATGTATAATAATGAAATAATTAATTATGGAGTTGCGCCTTTTGCTGCTTACCAAAACAGTGGAATAATGATTGGAGGTCTTACTGGTGGTGTTATTTATAATAATTTGGTAAAAAACGGTCCTGGAAATGGAATCAATATTAGCGGTGGATCTGGCAGTAATTTGGTTTATAATAATGTTGTAGTGGATGCAGGTGATATGGGAATTTTTGTAGATGAATTACCAGGAATTGTAAATAATCAAGGAGGATATAAGTTCATCAACAATACCATCATTAATGCAGGAATTGATGGAATTAGATTTAATACAGAATTAACACCCAATAATCAAGCGAAAAATAATATCATTATTAATCCAGGAAGTGGCGTTTATATCAGAAAACAAGCCAATGTGAGTGTTGCGGAAATTACTAACTTTTTTAACACTTCTATTTCAAGTGTAAATTTTACCAATTCAAGTACTGGAGATTATAGTCTACAATCTTCTTCTCTAGCCAAAAACGCCGGAACTAATGTAAGTTCCCTAGGTATAATATCAGATAAAACTGGAAATCCGAGACCTTCTGGTAGTTCATATGATATTGGTGCGTATGAATTTCAAGAAGGAACAACTGTTAATATTACTCCAATTGTACTCGCAGGAATAGATCAATCTATTACTTTGCCAACTAATTCAATTACGCTAAATGGCTCTGCTATTGATTCTGATGGAACAATTTCTACCTATTTATGGACTAAGCAATCTGGGGGAAATGCCTCTTTAAATAATACCTCATCAGCAAATCTTTCTGTTTTAAATTTAGTTGCTGGCATTTATATTTTCAGATTAACTGCAACCGATAATGCTGGTGCAAGTAGTTTTGATGAATTAACTCTGACTGTTAATTCAGCTTTAAATCAAATGCCAATAGTAAATGCCGGAACAGATAATTTAATCACATTACCTTTAAATTCTTTAACCATCAATGCTGTTGCAAACGATGTTGACGGAACTATTTCAACTTATTCGTGGACTAAACAAAGCGGTGGAAACGCAACATTAACTAATTCAACAACGAAAGATTTATTGCTTACTGATTTACTTGCTGGAACTTATATTTTCAGATTAACTGTAACGGATAATTTATTGGCAAGTAGTTTTGATGAAGTAACAGTGACTGTTAATTCAACTTTAAATCAAATACCAATGGTAAATGCCGGAACAGATAAATCAATTACTTTACCTCTAAATTCATTAACCATTAATGCTGTTGCAAGCGATGTTGATGGAACTATTTCAACTTATTCATGGACTAAACAAAGTGGTGGAAACGCAACATTAACTAATTCAACAACAAAAGATTTATTGCTTTCTGATTTACTTGCTGGAACTTATATTTTCAGATTAACTGTAACGGATAATTTAGGCGCATCAGCATTTGACGAAATAACTATTTCGGTTATTAATTCAGGTGTAAATATAAAACCAATTGTAAATGCAGGTGCCAACCAAACACTTGTTTTGCCAAACAACTCAACTATATTAAATTCAACAGCGAGCGATCCGGATGGAACAATTGTAAGCTATTTATGGAAAAAATTAAGTGGTAGCGGTGGTGTTTATAGTACTTTTTCTTCGCCAACACTAAATTTATCTTCCCTGGTTGCTGGCAATTATAATTTCAGATTAACAGTAACCGATAATAGTGGTGCAACTTCGTATGACGATGTTTTGGTATCTGTTGCAAACTTAAAAATAAGCTCTTTAAAATCTAACAATTATTTAATTGAGAATGGAACTTTAGCCGAGAATTTAACAGTAAGCATTTATCCAAATCCTGCAAAAGATCAAGTAAACTTTGATATTTCAGGAATTAAAAATAACAACTATTCCATACGTATTTTTGATATATTGGGTAAAATGATTTTGGAAGAACAAAATCTTTCAGATAGGACATATATTTTTGAAAGAAAGGAATTGAAAGCTGGAATGTATTTAATTTCTGTTTCAACTGAATCAGAAACAATTAGTGGCAAATTGATTTTTGAATAATTGGTGTTTTAAATTTCAAAATAAATTCAACATTAAATTATTCTAGTCCTTTTTTTAAAGTATTTCGAATAAATTGTTTTTCGTAGTGCCTATCCCTTCGATTTTTTTTATCAACAGCTCGCTTTTCATTTCGCTTATCATTTACAATTTCATCTAATCTGTTTAGATCATCGAGATTTTTTACATCGTTTGGAGAATTTCTTTTAGGCATACAATTTATTTGGTAGTCGCAGGTTTAAACTTCAATGTATAAAAACTTAATTTCAGGCTAAAAGTTCAGTTTAATTTAATTTTAACTTTATTAATTTAGAATATTTTCGCTAATTATTTAAAATGAACGTCCGGTAAATAAATGTGCTATATAATTGCAAATAAATTCTGGTCTGATTTCTTCAAATAAAAAATATTTTAATTTAAAAACTTTTATTGTCACAAAATATTTGTCACAATTAAAAATGTGACAGAAAATTTGTGACAACTCAATTTCTTTTTTTACCAATTATTTAAAACTAAACAAGGCAAATAAGTAATTTACTACTCAAACATTCCAAAAAAACAACTGTTCCAATATTGTGCGAAATGTAAAAAAGCAGAACTTACCTTCAAAAATTTGTTTAGTTTGCCAAAAACCATTTTTTTGGCGAAAGAAATGGGAAAAAGATTGGGATCAAGTAAAATATTGCAGTGAACGTTGCCGTCGATCACACTAAAAATTAATTAGTTTTTTTTTGATTTTCAAAAATTATGAGTGGAAAAAGAATTTTAGTCTGGTTTAGAAATGATCTGCGAATTCATGATCATCAGCCTCTTTTTGAAGCTATTCAAAAAACTGATGAAGTAATTCCGGTTTTTTGTATTGATAGTCGTTTGTTCGACCAAACTATCTACGGAACTAAGAAAATGGGTGCTTTCCGTGCAAAATTCTTACTCGAAAGCATTCATGATTTAAGGAAATCTTTACAAAAAATTGGTGGAAATCTTATTGTTCGAACTGGAATTCCAGAAGATATCATTACTGATTTAGCAGATCAGTTTCAAGTAAATGCAGTTTATGCCTACAAAGAGGTTGCATCAGAAGAGGTTAATTTGGGAGATTTGCTCGAACAAAAACTCTGGAAATTAAAAATTACGGTTAATCTTTTTCTTGGCAATACGCTTTACAATAAAGAAGATTTGCCCTTTCCAATTAAAGATTTGCCAGATATGTTTACTGCATTCCGGAAAAAAGTGGAAAAGGATTCCTTCGTTCGTAAATCGTATGAAACTCCAGAAAAAATTACGGTGCCGGCAAGTGCAGATTGGGGTGATATTCCAGATTTAAAAACTTTAGGTTTTGAAGAAATAGAAAATGATCCGAGAGCAGTATTAGTTTACAAAGGAGGAGAAAGCGAAGGTTTAGAACGCTTAAATCACTATTTATGGAATTCGAAAGCAGTTACCACTTATAAAAACACCCGAAATCAATTAATCGGTGCTGATTATTCTTCTAAATTCTCTGCTTGGCTTTCATTGGGCTGTATTTCTCCACGAAAAATTTACCATGAACTTAAACGATTCGAGTCAGAAAAAATAGCAAACGACTCAACCTATTGGCTCTTTTTTGAATTGCTATGGCGAGATTATTTTCGTTTTGTTTTCAAAAAATATGGTAACAAACTTTTTCGCCAACAAGGCTTAAAAAACGAAAAACCAGAAAGAAATACACAGCGAGAAACGCTAAATCTTGAACGATGGAAAAATGGATTAACTGGAATTCCTTTTATCGATGCCAACATGCGCGAGTTGAAACTTACTGGTTTTATGAGTAACCGTGGCCGACAAAATGTTGCCAGTTTTTTGGTTAAAGACTTAAAAGTAAACTGGACCTTAGGTGCGGCTTGGTTCGAAGAAATATTACTTGATTACAACCCAGCAAGTAATTGGGGCAATTGGGCATACATTGCAGGAGTTGGAAACGACCCCCGCGAAGACCGATATTTTAATATCTTAAAACAATCTCATGATTACGACCCAAAAGGTGAATATATTCGTTTGTGGATTCCTGAATTAGCCAATTTACCAAATTCGTTCATTCATCAGCCACATTTATTAAACGGCAAGGAAGAAGAAAAATATGGAATTACAATCGGGAAAGAGTATCCTAGCCCAATTATTGATTTTAGAAAGTTTGAAAAAGCCTATTGATATTTTATTATTTATTTTCTGATCTCCATTTTGCTTTTATTCATTTTTAGGTTTTTTTTTTAAAACTAAATCATTATCAATTATTTAATGTAAATTTCTAACTAAAGGATTTTTACAATTTCTTGCTTTAATAGTCGACTTGTGATTAAATTAATTTAATAAAAAATTTATCTTATAATTCGTGTCGGTTGTGCGGTTTCACTAAGTTTTTACTTTTATTAATACTTTATTTTAACTAATAGTTGCATGGTTTTTTTAAAATTTTATAGGCTTACCCCTAAAAAGGGGTCGGGCTATCAGCTATATCTTTTTTGCGGTGAGATAGTCTAAAATTAAAAATAACCTTGCAAAAAAGGATGCCGCTTCAATCCCTAAGCCTCCCTCCGATTTCAGCTATTCGCTTATTAATTTAATTACAACATTATGACAGTTTAAATAAACTATATTATCAAAATCTATCTATTTGTATCAAAAAAAGGCTTTTCTTTTTTTACAAAAATGGATGTGATTAATGAAATAACTAATCCGAATAGTAGAAAACCAACAATTGTAAAAAGTGAAATAAGCATTGGAGTCATAAACTTTCTTGTCATTTCCATTTGCATATCAACAGTTTCTTGCGGAAGATTTTTTTCTAGCAAAGACTCTTCTTGTGCTGAAATTATTACTTCTACATAAGCAGGATCAATAAATTGATAGAAAATATAAGAGTAAGCTGCAAAAATTATAGAGGCAAAAAGAGCAATTAAAACACCGGTTTTAACTGCAGATCCATAACTCAAAAATCCTCCACATTCCTTATCTCTATAATTGATACATCCATAAATAATAAAACCGCCGATTATTAAATACGGAAAAACATTTAATGCTCCTTTTGGCATAT
>ENA-OFCE01001741-OFCE01001741.1-metagenomes-genome-assembly--contig:-NODE-1741-length-10428-cov-2.088113_pt1 | contig 10428 bp, 11 predicted proteins | sample MGYA00153388_OFCE01 | MGnify analysis MGYA00153388
TGTTGGGTTACGGCTCCGGTTAATCCAACCCACAAATGCAAATTACTTTGCCACACCCGCAGCAATTTCTGCAAAGTGGTAAACCTTCGTTTTCATGTCGCCGTTGCGCCGCAACCGGCCCTCAATATTCAGCAGGCAACCCAGATCACCACCGACAACCGCGCCAGCACCAGACACGCCGATATTGACGCACTTGTTCTCCGCCATGCGCGTGGAAATTTCGCCGAGCTTGATCGAAAACGTGCCGCCAAAACCGCAACATTTTTCGGCGTCCTGCATTTCAATTACATTGCAACCTGCTTGGGCAAGCAGCGCGCGCGGCTGTGACTTGATGCCAAGTTCACGCAGACCGGCACAGCTATCGTGGTAAGTGACGGACCCATCAAATTTGACGGCGAGTTTTTCTATCTTCAACACGTTCACCAGAAAATCTGACAACTCATACCATTTGGCCGCAAGGGCGCGAAAATCGGCTTCTTCCGGTTCGCCCTTGAATAAATCCTCGACCACATGCAGCTTCATTTGTCCGGAACAGGAGCCCGAAGGCGCAACGACGTAATCACAATGTTTAAATTCGGCAAGAACTTTGCGGGCCAGCGTCTTGGCAATGTCGCGGGCGCCGGAGTTGTAGCCGGGCTGGCCGCAACAGGTTTGTGCTTGGGGGAAGATTACCTCGCAACCGGCGTCCTCCAGAAGCTTGCACGTTGCAAAGCCGATGTTGGGGCGGACAAGGTCCACGAGGCAGGTAACAAAGAGGCCAACTTTCATGCTGCTATTTGAGCATGAGGGCAGAGTGAAGGCAATCTAACGCTTGGCGCGGAGTCATCGGACGCGCGTTTTTATAAACGGCGGCGGCAGCGTATTGCAAGCGCTGACTGCCCGAAAAATTATCCCTTTTTGGCTACCAGCTCAGCCACTTTTTGTGTTTCGAGCCACTTCTTGATGCGGTTGGCGTCGCCGATTCTGGTGAGTTTACCCAACGAATCGAGCAAAACGATCACAACTGGGTTGTTGGCGATGGTCGCGTGCATCACAAGGCACTTGCCGGCCTCGTTGATAAAACCTGTTTTAGAAAGGCCGATGTTCCAACCCTGCGCACGCACCAGCGCATTGGTATTGTTGAATCCCATTGAGCGGCCACCGGTGCCAAGGGTGACGTGAAGTTGTTGCGCGGTTGAAAATTCGCGGATTTCCGGGAAGGAAGTGGCCGCCGAAACCAGCAACGCGAGGTCTAGCGGGCTGGAGACATTCCCGGGCGCCAAGCCGGTGGGTTCAACGAACTTCGAGTGGTGCAATCCCAGTAGCTGCGCTTTTGCGTTCATCGCCTGGACAAATGCCACCGTACCGCCGGGGTAGCTGCGTCCCAACGCTGCAGCAGCGCGATTGTCAGAAGCCATCAACGCCAGCCGCATCAGGTCTTCGCGCCGAAACGCGGCACCAACCGGAATTCGCGAACTTGTTCCCTTCAGCGTATCAATATCGTCTTTGTCGACGATGATCGGTTCATCCATATTTTGCTTGGCGTCAAGCACGACCATGGCGGTCATCAACTTCGTAATGGAAGCAATCGGCATTGCCTGATCTGCGTTCTTGGAAAACAATGCTCGGCCCGATGTTGGGTCAAACACCATGAATGCATGTGAAAGCAGGTTGGGCATGCCATCTTTGTCAAGATCGGCAACCCCAACCGGCTTGGCGCGCATTACTGCAGGCTTCGCCTTCTTGGCTTGCTGCTGTGTCTGGGCTGTCGCGCTAGTTGAGCCACAGAACAACAGGGACGCGCACAAAGCCGCGATAATAGGAGAAAATTGATGTCGCACCTTACCTCCATGTGACCAATTTGTGAATTATAGGACACCATAGCAAAAGTATGTCCGTCTAGCAACCACTTAGATTGCTACTTATTGAGAAGTTACAAGTCATCTTTCCCGTAAATCTATGTCAGCGCCCTCCTACACACGCCTCGATACGCTCGCTGTTCATGGCGGTCAGTCTCCTGATTCTGCCACAGGCGCTCGCGCCGTACCAATCTACCAGACCGCCGCTTTTGTGTTTCCAGACACCGAAACTGCCGCGTCTCTATTCAATCTGGAACGAACCGGGCATATTTATTCACGTATTTCTAATCCTACTTTGTCCGTATTTGAAGAGCGCATGGCAGCCCTCGAAGGTGCAACTGCCGCAATCGCGACCGCCAGCGGCCAAGCAGCACTTCATTTAGGTATTGTGACCCTGATGGGCGCCGGTGCCCATATTGTTGCTTCAAACGCGCTTTATGGCGGCTCACACAATTTATTGTCCTACACCTTGCCGCGATTCGGCATCGAGACCACGTTTGTCGATGGCCGGGATATGAATGCCTGGAAAAACGCCATTCGCCCAAATACGCGCCTACTTTTTGGTGAAACGGTAGGCAACCCAGGGCTGGATGTGCTCAATATTCCAGTTGTCGCTGATATTGCCCACACCGCGGGTCTGCCATTAATGGTTGACGCCACACTTACAACGCCGTTCCTCTCAAAACCGATCCAGTTAGGTGCTGACATCGTGATGCACTCCGCGACAAAATTCCTCTCCGGTCATGGTGTGGTGATTGGCGGCGTGTTGATCGATGGCGGGACTTTCGACTGGGACAAATCCGGGAAATTCCCCACACTTACGGAACCTTACGACGGCTTTCATGGCATGGTGATGTCCGAGGAATCCTCGGTCGCCGCGTTCGCGCTGCGCGCACGCCGCGAAGGCTTGCGCGACTTTGGCGCGGTGATGGCACCGATGACCGCTTTCCAGATTTTGCAGGGATTAGAAACGCTGCACCTGCGTATGCCAAGGCATGTCGAAAACACGCGAAACATTGTTGAATTTCTTGTCGCCAACAAAGCCGTTGCGCGCGTGACCTATCCGGAATTGATATCTCATCCGGATCACGAATTGGCGAAACAGCTGTTGCCGGACGGCGCAGGCGCCGTCATCAGCTTTGACTTGAAAGCGGGCAGTGGAAATGCAAAGGACGCGGGCAGAGTTTTCATCGAGAAGCTTTCGTTGTTTTCCCACCTCGCAAACATCGGCGATGCCAAGTCACTTGTCATCCACCCTGCATCAACGACGCATTTCAGGATGGACGCCGCTGCGTTGAGGGCCGCCGGCATTAGCGAGGGAACCATTCGCCTTTCTATCGGTATTGAGCACGTCGACGACCTGATGGAGGATTTATCTAAAGCGTTGCATGCCGCCGGGAAAGCAGCAGGAATATGAAGTTTCTGGTGCAGCAACAACCCGTGTTTGTCTATACCGGAGGTAAAGACTTCGACGCCACCAAACCCAGCGTCGTCTTCATTCATGGGACCGCCAACGACCACAGCGTATGGACATTGCAGGCGCGCTACTTCGCACATCATGGCTGGAATGCGCTTGCGCCCGACTTGCCGGGCCACGGAAAGAGCTTCGGTGACGCGAAAACTTCCATTGCAGCAAGCGCCGATTGGCTGATGAATCTGCTCGACAACGGCGGCATCGCAAGTGCTGCGCTGGTCGGCCACAGCATGGGCTCACTTATCGCGCTTGATGCAGCTGCACGCTATCCCTCGCGCATCTCTCAACTCGCACTGATCGGCACCAGCTTGCCGATGCCAGTCTCGGACACGTTGATGGACGCCGCTCTAAATCGCCCCGGCGAAGCGATGGACATGCTCAATATCTGGGGCCTTGCACCACAACTGAAGTGGGGCAAAAATGCGACGCCCGGCACCTCAACCATGATGGCTGGCGCGCGACTGCTCGCGCAAAGCCACCCTGGCGCCATGGCGAAGGATCTTGCTGCTTGCCTTGCATTTGAGTTGGATGATGCGATTCTTGCCGCTATCGCCACGCCCACATTGGTGGTTGCGGGCGCCAACGATCTGTTAACGCCTGCCAAGGCGGCAAAAGCGCTCGCCGCGCGCCTGACAAACGTGCGCATGCTCACACTCCCCGAAGCAGGTCACTGCATGATGCAGGAAGCGCCTGACAAGTTATTAGATGCGCTCAAGGGTTTTCTGCGTCCATGAAACGTTATTGGTTCATTACTTTTGTGTGGCTTTTCATAAATCTCGCTCACGCAGCGCCGGTCGTTTTGCTGGAAGCACCCGTTCGCGTTGTTGCTGAGACACTGGTTGGCCCATCGCCGGATAAGTTGCGTCTGGAGATTTCGGTACAACATGGTGCCAGCGAATTTGTATTAAACGTATTGCAGCGCGGCCCGACCACAGCGGCGCTGGCTGCACAAAAAGCAGCGTCAGGCTGGAAAGATGGATACCTTTTTATCCGCGACGACTGCCTTGGCGATGACGCCGCGTCAACTGTCTGGCGCTGCGTGGTTGATCATGTATTCACGCTTGCCGAAGATGCTAAAGACAAGTCCCGCGTGAAGCTGATCTATGTCGGGGATGTGTACGCGGGAGAGGAGTGCATTGAGTCGGCGAGAATTGGTTGCGCACTTTACAAAGGCGCCTTCACTGATATTTATGACCGACTCGAAAACAATACGCTGGCATCGCGCGCCGAATCGCCGGCGTTATTAATCGAGTCAACCGTTGAAGGCGGTGTGTTCGCGGTAAATATTGAGGAAACCTGGAAGGCAAACCAAGAGCGTTTTCTAGGCGGCACAAAATGCCTTCAGGCAAAACCCGAGACGCAGAAAGAGCGCTGCATCGACGGCATCACACCGCGTCGCGCCTATCTTTTTAATTCCGCTTTGACAACCTACACGCGTCAGGAAGAACAGCTCGTACGCACTAGTTCATTTGCGCGCGCGGCACTCTGTGAAAACGGACGGGAACGTTTGTCCGATATTGAATGCAGCGAGGCGTTGCGTACCGCGGTTATGCTTTTCGCAAATATTAAACCCGGTGATAAAGCGCGACCGAGAGGAAATGTGTTGTCGCCGACTGTCAGGCAAAAGTGAAAGTCTAATGCTGGCGCGGGTCTACGAGCATAAACGCGGATTCAAGCACGAGTCCCGACAACTCAGGGTAGATGATTAGGGGGTGAGGAACTGAACCGCGGTACCCTTTTGCTTCTGACACGAAAGGATACCGCTATGAGTGGCACAGCCCTCACCTTGGACGAACGTTACCTTATTCATGCCGGCACCGTCGCGAAACTTCGTGTTGCCGATATTGCGAACCAGTTGCGTAGGCACCGGTCAAGCATCTACGACGAGCTGTTGCGCGGCGCGAATAGCGCTGGCGAGTATTGTGCGCATCGCGGTCAGCAAGCGCGGATAGTGGCGAGCGCACTCAGTGCAGCCAACGTTGTTGGTAAACCGCTTGCTGAGTGGCGGGGCGTAAAGGCGTCGTTAGAGAAAGGCTGGACCCCGGAGCAGATCTGCGGACGGCGCGTGTTTCTGCAGAGCGCCACGCTGATCAGCTTCCAGGCAATCTACGCGGCGACAAAACGCCACGGCTGGGAAGACTTGCTACCGATGGCACGCACACGGCGAAACCTGAAACGCCCAGCGCGGCGTCCATGGAACGGCAGTGCGCGACCGATACAAGAGCGCGACCCCGATGTGTCGATGCGCCATCAAATTGGCAACTGGGAAGCCGACACAATGATCGGCAAGAAAAAAGACAAACAGCGTCTTCTGGTGATCTGTGAAAGACAAAGCCTCTACATGAATTTGGCACTGCTCAAAGGCGCTGAAGCTATTCCGACGGCGAGGACGATGAAACGACGACTGGACGGCAATGGCATTGCGTTCATGAGTGTCACCACGGATCGTGGCAGCGAGTTTCGCGCGACCGGGGAAATCCTGGGAAGCAAAGCGTTCGTATGCGACGCGTACGCACCGAACCAGCGCGGCACCAATGAGAACCAGATTGGCATGCTTCGCCGCGACCTTCCAAAGGGCATGACGTTGGACAATTTGACATCAGCGGCCGTGAGAAAAATCGAGAACAAATACAACCACACGCCGCGCAAATGCCTCGGATTCAGAACGCCAAGTGAGGTAGTATTTGGACGCCCGCCGCGTGTCGGGACTCGTACTTGAATCCGCGTTTATGCTCGTGAAGCCGCGCCGGTGCTAGTCTTCTGCATTCTCATCCAGAACGGCGCGTCTTAGCCCTTACTCTTCTTTACAGATTTTTTGCGAGCCGCGACCTTTGGTTTCTTTGCAGATTTGCGCTCGGGTGGATCACGGTAAACCAGTACCGGTACATCGCACATAGCCTGCACCTTGGTAGTTACGCTGCCGAGAAAAAACTGCGAGACCACGCCGCGTCCGTGCGAGCCGATGAAGATGAGATCGCAGGGCGCATCGGCTGACTTTGCGATAGCCACGATGGTATTGGCGGGGCTTTCGTTCTCGATACTCAGCGACGAACATTTGACGCCAGCTTCACGCGCGGCCTTGTCGATGACACCTAAGTATCGCTTGGCCGCCTTCTTCTGCGCGTCGTTATATGCCTTTCCCGAATTGAGCTCGGGGAAAGCCACGAACGGCTCGCTAGGGTAAACCTGCAGCGGCGGATATACATATGCGGCGATGATCGATGCGTCAAGAAACTTCGCAAGCTCAATTGCGGCACGCGCGGAGTGTTCTGCGCGAGCAGAGCCATCTGTTGGTACGAGAATTCGTTTAAACATGTTGTGCTCTCCTGTTGTCGCCCGTCGTGGCTCAGATCACACATTACCCTTCGCTTCTTCACCGCAGTTGATACAGATCAAAACGAAGCTACATGGCTCCTCGTATCGTACGACTTCACTATCAGGCAACGTAAAGGCCATGATGAAAAAAATAATGACGAACCTCGCTGTCCTATCTGCTGCAATGTTGATCTTATTGCTCGGATCAATGTTGACTGTCGAGGCTGCGAGCACCAATGACCAATCGCCGCGATTCCACCAAACTGTAAAGCTTCCCCGCTGATCAGTTCGTTTCGGGCATTCAACCGATCCTGTAACCTCGAATCTCAGGCGAATCAACGGGGCCGAGATATTTCTCCGGTCACTGCTGAAAAATTATTGGCCAGCGCCCATTTAACTCCTTGCTATCGCACTACTCTAGCTATAGTGAGCGCATGAACACACTTCAGTGCGTAGAATTTCGACGTTAATGGCCATAGAAGTCGCCCCATTCTAGATTGAAGATCACGCGCGCTCGGTTGTCCTTGCGTACGGCTATAAAACGTTCTACGAAACCACGCTGCCAGATGAAGAATACGACAAGACCTGGCAACGCTTGCTTGCGCAAGACCGTATTTTCGGCCTTGGTGTAACCCATCATGGGCAACTGGTAGGCATCGCGCATTTTTTCCCACCAACGTGCGGACACAAAACGTTTGCTACCTGCAGGATTTGTTCGTCGATCCGCTCCTGCGCGGGCAGGGCATCGCACGCGCGCTCATCGAAGCCGTTAACACAACTGCGAAGGCGCGCGGTGCCATACGGTTTTACTGGCTCACGCAGGAACACAGCGTGACGGGTCGAGCGCTGTACGGCAGGTGGCGAGTTAAATGGATTTATTCGCGATGACTATCCGCTGGAGCAGGTGATAGGTCGGGACGAACGTGTTGCGTCGCGGCGATGCAACACATTGTGTAACGCGCGCTCTGCCTTTGCCGATACCGCTCTATGGGATCGCACTAACGACAGCATCTGCTAGCCACCGCCTGCTCCGTCGGCGCTACCCGGCTGGCTTACCAAATCGAATCCGACGCAGCGGCTTTTTAGCGCTCGGGAAAGACTAAAACGACGCTTATTCACCAACTGATTCGGCGCTGGGGCAATGGCTTCGACGAGGATTATCGGCTGCGGGTCGATAAAGTCGGTGGACAGACTATCTGGTGCAAGGATGCCAAGAGCCGTGTGATCACGGAAAGTCATTCAGCAAGTTACAACGCGCGCTTCACGGTTTCAGCCAAGACGTGGATCGTCGAGAAGCAAAAAGCTGAAACAGTGGCGATCGAATTGGAAAAGTGCGCGGGCCGCAAGCCGTTGGTCATCTCGGTCAAGTGGCGGTACACCAGGTGATACGGCGGTAAGATGTGGGCTGAATTCGCTGCCAGCGCTTGCCTGACCGACGACCAACCGAAAGGAAAAACATGAACGACAACATTGGCAATGATGTGCCGCCGCCACTCCCGCTGACGCCCCCCGAACCAAGTATGCATATCCGTGAAGCACCGGCTGCAAACCAAGTGCCCAAAAAAGACCTGGAGATCACGCACGTCATCTACGGTTTGATGGCGGCGGGCTATGTGACTGGCGGGCTCGGAACCTTGGCGGCCATCATCCTCAATTACATCAAGCGCGATGAGATGAAAGGTACGTGGCTGGAAAGCCACTTTTCGTGGCAGATACGCTCGTTTTGGTGGGGGATGTTATGGGCCGTGCTGAGTGTTTTGCTGATGATCGTCGTGATCGGTTTCTTTACCATTTTTGTCGTCATCATCTGGCACATCTACCGAATCGCAAAGGGCTGGATTCGCCTGAATGATGGCAAGCCAATGGAAGTTTGATTAGGTCGACGAATGTGTTCCCGCGCCGGTCATTATCTTTTTCAACTGGCAAGAATGCGCAATTCGCCCACATTCGATGATTCGCAGATTGGCGAGCATGCCAAAGCATTTGAAGCTTGAAGCCAGACAAGCGGCCAACTGGCTCAGCGCCGTAAACAAAAAAGCCCCTTTCGGGGCTGTTTTGTTCTGGCGGAGAAGGCGGGATTCGAACCCGCGGTAGGCTATTAACCTACGCACGCTTTCCAGGCGTGTGACTTAAACCGCTCATCCACCTCTCCAGACAGCCCATCATTCTAACTGTGCCAGATGCTCATCATGCTTTAGTGGCCTGCACCATCGTCATGGCCGACGCAATCAATGTGCTGACCTGGCCCATGTCGCTGGGCACGATCAGCGTGGTCTTGGCATCGGCTGCCACTTTGCTGTAAGCCTCCACAGCTTTTTCCGCCACCTTGAGTTGCACGGCGAGCTGGCCACCCGGGCGCTCGATGGCTTGCGCGATATAGGCAATCGCTTTGGCTGTGGCTTCAGCAACAGTGGTGATGGCTGCGGCCTGGCCTTCCGCAGTGTTGATCGCCGCCTGCTTTTCACCTTCTGATCTCGCAATAGACGCCTCGCGCTCGCCGGTAGCGATGTTGATCTGCTCCTGCCTGCGGCCTTCTGACGCTGCGATCAACGCGCGCTTCTCACGCTCGGCGGTGATTTGCGACTGCATGGCCAGCAAAATTTCTTTCGGGGGTGTCAGGTCTTTGATTTCATAACGCAGTACCTTGACGCCCCAGTTCAGCGCCGCCTCGTCAATGGCTTGCACCACTTGCGCGTTGATGATTCCGCGCTCCTCAAAAGTTTTGTCCAATTCCAGCTTGCCAATCACGCTGCGCAGAGACGTTTGCGCCAACTGTGAAATGGCCATGATGTAGTTGGACGAGCCGTAGCTGGCGCGCATCGGGTCAGTGACCTGAAAGTACAAAATGCCGTCCACCTGCAACTGCGTGTTGTCGCGCGTGATACAGACCTGGCTGGGCACATCGAGCGGAATTTCTTTAAGGCTGTGTTTGTAGGCTACTTTGTCAATAAACGGCACCAGAAAATTCAGACCCGGGGCGAGGGTGGCGTTGTACTTGCCCAGACGCTCCACCACCCAGGCGTTTTGCTGCGGCACCACCTTGATGCTGCGCACAATAAAAATGACCGCTACAACTAGCAGGACGAGTGCAATTTCCATAGATTTCTCCCGGTTGGTAATAAAAAACGATGACTAGATTTTTTCAAGCACCAGGCGGTTGCCCATCATTTCTTTAATGCGGTGCTGGCCCGCCGATGGCGCTGAACCGTGGGTAATAGCCGCCCAGTTCGAGCCGCGATATTTAACGCTCGTCGTGCCGTCAGTGTTCCACGCATCTACAAAGACAGGCTCGCCAATATCAATATGAACATCCGCATTCGACTGAGCTGGCTGTTTGTTGGGTTGTTCGCCGCGCAGATAGTGCCACAGTACCACCGCGCCGCCGCCCATCACGGCAGCCGTGACCAGTTGCCCCGTCAGCGGCAAGCCCAGGTGCGAAGCGAGCGCCGCCGCGGCGAGTCCAATGGCCAGCATCAGCAGGTAAAACGTGCCGGTGACAAGCTCTATTCCAACGGCAGCGCCAGCCAGCAGCCACCAAATGGTTGATTCCGACATGCCGATTCTCCTTGACGTGATTTGTTGTTTGTAGGACTGAGAACACACTTTGTGGCCAATGTAGCACCCAGCAAGCTCAACGACACATAATTTCCGTACACTTCGCAGGTTCTGTTCTTTGCCGACCCGATCCTCACCATACACCATCACCATGAAATTTCGTTTCCCCATCATCATCATCGACGAAGACTTCCGTTCTGAAAACACCTCCGGCCTGGGTATTCGCGCCCTTGCACAAGCCATTGA
>ENA-OFCE01001743-OFCE01001743.1-metagenomes-genome-assembly--contig:-NODE-1743-length-10417-cov-2.236344_pt1 | contig 10417 bp, 9 predicted proteins | sample MGYA00153388_OFCE01 | MGnify analysis MGYA00153388
TCGGGCTGTGTCCGTTTCACGATGATAAGTCGCCGAGTTTTTCCGTTAGTCCTGGCAAGCAGTTTTATTACTGCTTTAGCTGTGGAGCCGGGGGCAACGCGATCAAGTTTTTAATGGAATTGGGCAAGCGATCCTTTAGCGATGTGGTGATGTCGCTGGCACAACGCTACGACGTGCCGATGCAAACCTTGAAGCCAGAGGAGCGGCAGGAGTTTCAACGACAGGTTTCCTTGCGGGAGCAGTTGTATGAACTGGTGGCGATCGCGGCAAAATTTTATGAACATGCCCTGTATCAATCGGCGGGATCGGCGGCGTTGGAGTATCTGGAGGCAAAGCGCGGCTTGAATCGGGCGACGATGCAGCAGTTTCAGTTAGGGTATGCGCCGGGTGGCTGGGAAACGCTGACGGGCTATTTGGTGGAGCAAAAGAAATATCCAGTGGAACTGGTGGAACGTGCCGGATTGATTGTGCCGCGCAAAACGGGCGATGGGTATTATGACCGCTTTCGCGATCGCCTAATGATTCCAATCCACGATTTGCAAGGGCGGGTCGTGGGCTTTGGCGGGCGCACCCTCACCGATGAACAGCCAAAATATCTCAACTCACCCGATACGGAACTGTTTGACAAGGGCAAGCTGCTGTTTGCGCTAGATAAAGCCCGTGCCGCGATCGCCAAACAGGATCAAGCCGTGATCGTGGAAGGTTACTTTGATGTGATTGCGCTGCATCATGCGGGCATTACCAATGTGGTAGCGGCTATGGGCACCGCCCTCAGTTCTGGCCAGCTATTACGCTACACCGAATCGAAGCGGATCATGCTCAACTTTGATGCGGATAAGGCAGGCACCAAAGCCGCAGAACGGGCAGTGGGCGAAGTGGAAACTCTCGCTTACCGGGGGGATATTCAACTGCGCGTGTTGAATATTCCTGATGGCAAAGATCCCGACGATTTTTTGAAAACCCATGCTGCCAGCGAATACCAAACCTTGCTGGATACAGCCCCTCTCTGGCTCGATTGGCAAATGGAGCGAGCGATCGCCGATAAAGATCTGCGGCAATCTGACCAGTTTCAGTTAGCAGTGCAGGCGATCGTCAAACTGCTCGGCAACCTGCCCAACGCCACCCTGCGAACTCACTATATCCACCGCTACGCCGAGCGCCTCAGCCAGGGAGACTCACACCTGATGTTGCAGCTAGAGGAAGATTTGCGCTTGCAGGTGCGGGGGGAACGGTGGCACGGGCGATCGCAAAAATGGCAAACCAAAAGCGATCGCAACCTGCTTGAAGAAGCCGAAATCCAACTACTACGACTGTACTTGTATGCTCCTAAGCACCAAGCCGCGATCGTCGCGGCTTTAGAAGAGCGTGATTTGGAGTTTAGCCTTTCCCATCATCGATTTCTCTGGCGACAAATTCAGGAAGTGGAGGAGGCGAAAGTAAGGGAGCAGAACCTTAGAGAATTAGAAGATGCAGCTCCTGTTCCTGCCGCCCATTCCCCAACGCTGCTAACCTCAATTCAAGATCGCTGCACCGACTACCCGGCTGAAATGATGCAGCTTTACTCATTGTTCCAACTCGATGAAAAAACAAAACGGGATATTCTCCGGGTCGATCTGACCATTCGGGCGGCAACTGCGGCGATGGAGCGAATCATGTGTGAAAAACGCTGTCGTCACTTTCAGCAGCTTCTAGCCAGCATCGATGATTCCAGCCCTCCTGAACAGGGTCAGTATTTTTGGCAAAAAATCTATACCGAAAAACGTCGCATTGCCGACCTCGATCGCGAACGCCAAGTTAGCTTTGAAGACCTCGTTCAGGCTCCATGGGTGGGAGATGGGCAATAAGGAAAGTCCGAATTGCGAAATCCGAATGACGAAGTAAAATTCACCATTGGTCCAATAGCGCGATCCAGCATTCAAGAAACGCCACTCGTCATTCATGGTTCGCCACTCGCCCTATCTCCTAGGTCAACGCTACGCGAACGCCACTCGTAATTCGCCATTCTCTAATCGCACTCCAGCGTTTCTCTCGTTTTGCGTCCGGTTACTGGATTGGTGCCTTTTGCAGTTTTGCAGAGTAAATCATGGGCATCTTGGCGCATCTCTACATCAGTAAAGTCTGCTCCATCAATGATGGCTCCATCAAACTTGGCATTAAAGGCAAATGCGCCCTCTAGTAGAGCATTGGTCAGATTTGCCCGCGAAAATCGTGCCGTGTCTAAGGTTGTGGTTCGCAGATCAGCACCCGACAGGTTGGCACTATCCAGGTTGGCGCTAAAAAAGCTCACGCCGTGCAGGTCGGCACCGCTAAAGTTGCTTTCGCGCAGGTTTGCCTTCGTAAAGCTATTGTCGGTTAATACCTGTCCTGAAAAATCGGCACCAACTAAAAGCTCTCGATTATAGTCTTCTGCCCAGGCTGGAGGCGTGGCAAAGAGCCAGAATCCGGCTCCTATAGAAACCAGCAAAACAGCTACACCCACTACAATGAGCCGTTTCGGTAGGTCTTTTATAGCTGCCCAAATGTCTTGTGCAAAGATGCTTTGTGCAAAGTTCATGGGGTTGAATCGCTGACTATCCATTGCTGTCGCCTAACTATTCTATGAAGGAGGTTAACCTGTATAAAGTTTGCGTTGATGCTATTTGGGAGCATTCATCACAAACTGCTGTGTTTGATCCTAACGGAATCTGTTGACCATCATCAGCCTAACCACTCAAACTGAAACAGTTGTATAAGCTTTTTCAACTGCTTATGACTCGCCTTACTCGATCGCCCTCCAAAATGGCTACATCAACGCTAGGCTCTCTCGGCGAAGATTTTGTGGCGCGGTGGGCAGAGGCGCAAGGCTGGGTCATTCTAGAGCGACAATGGCGCTGTCGCTGGGGCGAGTTGGATATTGTGATGGCACAGCGATCGCCCAATTCTGAGCAATGGGCACTTATTGCCTTTGTCGAAGTTAAAACGCGCAGTTCTGGCAACTGGGATGAAAACGGAGCGTTGGCGATTACCCCTCAAAAACAGGCGAAGCTTTGGCGAACCGCAGAACTATTTTTGAGCGATTACCCTGCCCTAGCAGAATTACCCTGCCGCTTTGATGTGGTGTTAGTCACAGGTCAACGGCTGCGGGGTGAGATCGATCTGGCTCAGGTGGATGGTGAAGCGGTGGCGATCGCGTCTGGCTACAAGCTGACCCTACACGAGTATATTCCGGCGGCGTTTGGCTAGCTAGGACAGGGTTTGGGGTGCGGATGTAAAGTTTCCCCCTGAAACAAGTGGGATTTTCAGAAAACTGAGGATAAATATTACAAACTATTACATAGGGACTTGGGGTGTGAACCCAATGCCGCACAATAATTTCGGAAGGTCACTAAGTCTGAAGGTTCTGTATCGCTGTTGCTAAAGATGCCTTAAACATCTGCTTCAGCATATTAGAGGCAAAGGTGCGATCGCTGATGCCACATTGAGCCTTCAACAGCCTGAATAAACCCTTTTCAGGGCGATCGAGTTTCTTTGGCGAGGCTCAAAGCGTCCTTTAATAGGCTTTAGGTTAAGACTTAGCTTCCATTTGGGAATCCCCATTTAAAATACAATCGGTTCTATTCTTCTGGAGGAATCCATCAATGAGTATTGTCACGAAGTCAATCGTGAATGCAGACGCTGAAGCTCGCTACCTCAGCCCTGGCGAACTCGACCGGATTAAAGGCTTTGTCACCACGGGTGAAAAGCGTCTACGTATCGCTCAAACTTTGAGTGAATCCCGTGAGCGCATTGTGAAGCAAGCTGGCGACCAACTGTTTCAAAAGCGCCCCGATGTTGTTTCTCCTGGTGGAAACGCCTATGGCGAAGAAATGACCGCAACCTGCCTACGCGACCTAGATTATTATCTACGTCTCGTAACTTACGGTGTGGTAGCAGGTGATATCACTCCGATCGAAGAAATCGGCATCGTGGGCGTTCGCGAAATGTACAACTCCTTGGGCACCCCCATTCCTGCGGTTGCTGAAGGCATTCGCGCAATGAAGAACGTTGCAGCATCGTTGCTGTCTGGTGATGATGCCTCTGAAGCTGGTGCTTATTTCGACTACATTATCGGCGCAATGCAGTAAGCGGATCTGGTAATTAGGAACTAGAGGCTAGAAATTGAAAAATTGTCTAACCCCTAAAACCTGACCCCTGCCCCCTATTGACTTGTACCCTAAGCATTTCGTAAGACTACGTGATTTAAGGAATTTCAATTATGCAAGACGCAATTACCGCTGTCATCAATTCCTCTGATGTTCAAGGCAAATACCTTGATGCATCTGCTTTGGAAAGACTAAAAGGCTACTTCAACACTGGCGAACTGCGGGTTCGTGCAGCGACCGCGATTAGCTCCAACTCGGCTGCGATCGTCAAAGAAGCTGTGGCAAAATCCCTGCTTTACTCTGACATCACTCGTCCCGGTGGCAATATGTACACCACCCGTCGCTATGCTGCTTGCATTCGCGACCTCGACTACTATCTGCGTTACTCTACCTATGCAATGCTAGCGGGCGATCCTTCCATTTTGGATGAGCGCGTATTGAACGGCTTGAAAGAAACCTACAACTCCTTAGGTGTACCTATTTCTGCAACCGTGCAGGCAATCCAAGCAATTAAGGAAGTTGCTGCTGGTTTAGTGGGCGCTGATGCTGGTAAAGAGCTAGGCGTTTACCTTGACTACATTTCCTCTGGCTTAAGTTAACTGAAAGGCTATTAGCTTAAATTGGCGAAGTAGTTTTTTATAAGGTTTGGAAGTCTGGCGTGATGATTAGCTCATCGAAGACTGTCTCTCTTAGTAGATTAGTTTTGATAATCTAATGTGACTCTTGACTTCCAGCCTTACCTTTAATCAAGCCAGACATTAAGGCTATAAAGTTATACGCTTGTCTAAAGTTTGTCGTACTTGCTTTTTGATATTCGGTTTTTAACTTGCCCCACCGCCCGATTTGCGGTTTTTGTTTCAGATTAAAATTTTCAGCCACTCAGGAGAAAGACTTCCATGCGAATGTTTAAGATTACCGCTTGTGTTCCTAGCCAAACTCGTATTCGGACGCAGCGCGAACTTCAAAATACATTTTTTACAAAGCTAGTGCCCTACGAAAACTGGTTTCGTGAACAGCAACGAATTCAAAAAATGGGTGGCAAGATTGTTAAGGTTGAGTTGGCAACTGGCAAACCGGGCGCAAATACTGGTTTGGCATAGCTGAGTTTTTTGAGGATGATGAGTTCGTTTCAATACCTAGCGAGAAAGGGGTCGGCTGACCTCTTTTTTTGTATGGAGGCGCTGTGAGCGATCGCTCTTTTACAATCCCCACTCACGAAATCAGCCATCCTCAGTGGCAGACCCCAGCGGATTTGACTCCGTTAGTGCCAGATGTTGTTCACGTTTGGCGAGCTAGCGCGTGTCAACCGCCCCAAGTTTTAGATCAACTAATGCAAACCCTTTCAGCCGATGAGCAGGAGCGGGTAGGGCGATTGCGGTTTGACCATCTTCGCTGCCGCGCGATCGCCAGCCGGGGCATTTTGCGATCGATTTTGGCACGTTATTTAAACTGCAATCCTGAGATCATCAAATTTCAGTATGGAACTCAGGGAAAGCCGAGCATTGATGCCAGTTCCCTGCCCAACCTAGAATTTAACCTGTCTCATTCTGAGGATTTGATTGTCTGCGCGATCGCCCTACAGCCGATTGGAATCGACGTAGAATTTTTCCGAGAGATGACTGATTGCGATCAGTTAATTAAACGTTACTTTTCTATGCAAGAGCAAGCGATGCTCAATACCCTCTCTGTTGAGGCGAAACAACAGGCTTTCTTTCACTATTGGACGGGTAAAGAAGCGATGCTGAAAGCGGCAGGGTTAGGCATTGGTGACTTGGAAAAAGTTGAGTTAAACCCAGTGGGTAAACGAGTTCAGTTATTCTCCATCGCTGGTTGCGATCAATTTGTAGCCTCTTGGCATCTGCACTCTTTCGAGCCGCAGCCCAATTATCTTGCAAATATTGCGATCGAATCACCCACAAATCAGCTTAGATATTGGCAGTGGTAATTGTTGCAAAAGTTGACAGATCCACACCCAATACGAAAGTATTGATTAAGGTATTAAAGATTGTGAAAGAGCGCGATCGTTTCCAGAGATTAATAGATTGTGATAGTTTAATCGACTAATCTAGAGAAATGAACAGTGTCTTTCTAGCAGTCACCTCTTCTTGATAGTAAAAACGATTTGCGATGCTCTCTAAATTTTAGGGTAGCCTCGGCAAGATGTCATCGCATCACGAATTTCTCTATCGTACTGCTCACCTAAGTGTGATGATAGAGAAGCAACCCAGGTAATCACGCTTAAATGACCTGGGGCAACGGCAACATTGGAATGCAATCACACGGACAAGGATCAATCGCTTCATGGACTTTTCGATCGCAGCCCTGCTGGCAAACTTTACAGACGATAAACTGGTTGCGCCCAAGGCGTTAGAAAAGAAACTGGATTGCAAAGACGACATCAGCATTCGTAAGCTGCAAATTGCTTTGGATGCCCTGGAAAAAATTGGTGTGCTGGCAAAAGATCGGGGGCGTTATCGGCGCTTGTCAGAAGATGGGGTAATCGAAGGCAAATTGCGCTGCTCTAGCAAAGGGTTTTGCTTTGCAATTCAGGATATTGAAGGAGCCGATGACATCTACATCCGCGAAAGCCAGTTAAACAACGCTTGGAACAGCGATCGCGTGCTGGTTAAAGTGACCAAAGAAGGGAGCCGTCGCCGCAGCCCTGAGGGAGAAGTAAAGCTGATTTTAGAGCGGTCTAATCCTTCAATTTTGGCGCGAGTTAAGCAGGGCGATCAAGGGTTTCGTGCCGTTCCATTAGACGATCGCCTCCTGTTTGAGCTGCACCTGCAATTGAATGGAGATAGTTTAGAGCAGGCGATCGACCAACTGGTTCACATCCAAGTTCTGCGCTATCCCTTAGGTCAACAGCCACCCCTCGGCAAAGTTGCCCGAATCCTAGGCGGCGACTCCGATGCATCCGATGTAGATATTGTCTGCTGCAAACATGATTTGCTGCTAAATTTTCCTGAAGCCGTACAAGAGGCAGCTAAACTGCTTCCCACCAAAGTCACCAAAACCGACCTCAAAAAACGGCTTGATTTGCGTGACTTGACGACTATTTCCATCAAGTCGGATATTCAGCAAGCCAATCCTGACAGCATGGATGATGCCATTACCCTAGAAAAGACAGAGGCGGGGCATTGGCGATTGGGCGTTCATATTGCCGATGTCTCTCACTATGTTGAACCCGATTCAGCCATCGATCGCGAAGCCCAAAAACGCGGAGTTTCCGTTTATTTAGGCGACTTAATTGTGCCCATGCTGCCCCAGCAGCTAAGTGGCAACCTCTGTGCTTTTTTAGTGGGTAAAGAGCGCTTAGCCGTCTCCGTTTTAGTCACCCTAGATGCTGAAGGACAAGTGCTTGAGTACGAAATCCAGCCGACTGCCATCCAAGTCGATTATCAACTCAGCTATAACCAGGCTCAAGCAATTTTGGAACGGAACAATTCTGAGCCTGCTGCAATTTCGGAGCCTGCGGCGATTTCTAAGCCTGCGGCAATTGATATCCAAGACTTTGCCCCCATTTTTGACTTGCTGGATAATGTGGCAGCAGTTAGCCAAGTGCTAAAAGAGCAACGCCGCCAGCGAGGAGCCTTTGAACTCAACTTGCCAGAAAAAAACTTGGCTAGCCGAAACTCTGAGAGCGGCACCACGCTGCAATTCACGCCCAAATTTCACTACGACGATGAAGGGGCACTTGGCGCGATGGTGGTTTCCCCCTCTGTACCCACCCACGCCATGCTGGCAGAGTGGATGTTATTGGCAAACCAGTTAGTCGCCTCTCACTTGCAAACACTCAGCGCTCCTGGGATTTATCGGGTGCATCCAACGCCTGACCCCGATGATGTGCAAGAACTGATGAAGCTGGCAGGCAGTATGGGGATTGATTTGCGGCTTGAGCAAGATGATGTGGTCAAACCCCAAGATTATCAAGCCTTTACCAAAAAGTTTGCAGAATCCGATGCCGAGCGGGTACTGACCTATCTGCTCTTAGAAACACTCAAGCCTGCCTTTTACAGCACGACTCCTAAATCTCATTTTGGGTTGGGGTTAGATTACGGCTACACCCATTTCACTTCACCGGTACGGCGTTATCCCGATTTGCTAGTGCATCGAGTTTTACACGCGGTGTTTAATCATGGGCGCGATCGCAAATCAACCCGTGCGAAAGAAGTCGTGAATCTGCGCCATAGCCACACTCAAGGTGAAATTAGCTGGAACGTGCTGCCGCCAGAGATGCAGCAGGAGATGGAAGCTTACTTTCATGCGGTGGTGATTCATTTAACCGAGCGCGAACGGATTGCCCAAGAAGCAGAACAAGACTTGGAAGGGTTGAAAAAAGCTGAACTGATGCGAGAGCGCACCGGTGACATCTTCCACGGCTTGATTACTGGAGTTCAATCCTACGGGCTATTTGTGGAAATTGAAGAACTGCTGGTCGAAGGGCTAGTGCATGTCAGTTCGCTCAAAGATGACTGGTATGAATATCGCTCTCGTCAACAAACTTTAGTAGGTCGCAAAAACCGGAAACAATATCGCTTGGGCGATCGCATCGAAGTTCAGGTGAAAAGCGTCGATTACTACCGTCAGCAGATCGACCTGCTGGCAGTGGGCGGCGGCAGCGAAGCGAGCGATGACGACATTGAAGGTGAAAATGGAGAAGACCCTGATCGGGAAAACCCTGATCGGGAAAACCCTAATCGGGAAGACCCTGATCGGGAAGACAATCCTGAAAACGGCGGAGAGGAATGATAGGGTGAGGCGGTAGGGGCATTTCGTAACGCTCCTACCAGGGTTTCCTTCTTCCTAATCCTCAATTCCTGTGCATTCCTATCCCCTCATTCTCGGTATTACTGGTGCCTCCGGGCTAATTTATGCGGTGCGATCGCTCAAATTTTTATTGCAGGCAGACTACACGGTCGAGCTTGTTGCCTCCAAGTCTGTTTACATGGTGTGGCAAGCAGAGCAATCTGTGCGGATGCCGCCTGATCTTGCTCAGCAGGAAGAATTTTGGAGGCAGCAAGCGGGTGTCGAAACAGGGGGTAAGTTGATCTGCCATGCTTGGAACAATGTGGGAGCCACGATCGCCAGTGGTTCATTCCGCACATTAGGCATGGTAATCATTCCCTGTAGCATGAGTACCGTTGGCAAACTAGCAGCAGGTCTCAGTTCCGACTTGCTAGAACGCGCCGCCGATGTGCAGCTAAAAGAAGGGCGCAAACTCGTACTGGTGCCGCGCGAAACTCCCTTCAGCCTGATTCACCTGCGAAACTTAACTACCCTGGCAGAAGCAGGAGTCCGCATCGTTCCCGCCATTCCTGCCTGGTATCATCATCCTCAAACCATTGAAGATTTAGTCGATTTTGTCGTCGCCCGTGCCCTCGATCAGTTAGAGATTGACTGTGTGCCGCTACAGCGATGGGATGGAGGGAATGGCGAGTGACGAATGGCAAGTGACGAATGGCAAGTGGCGATACGCGAACAAAACTCAAAACTATTTTCACCGCCGCCGCCTTAAATCAAGGAATTGATGCCCTCGAAACAGCAATCCTCGCAACAATTCAAACCGGCACCCTGCAAGCTGCCAACCTTGACCTGGCGATTAACCAACGGCAAGCTGCCACGCTTATACAAGCAAAACAATCACTGCAACACGTACTAGAAGCGATCGCTGATCAGCTTCCGCTAGATTTTTGGACTATCGATCTACGGAGCGCCATTTATACGCTTGGGCAAGTGTTGGGCGAAGAAGTCACAGAATCGGTTCTCGATCAAGTGTTTAGTCGCTTTTGCATTGGCAAATAGCCCTTGGTCGAAAATCTAGTGTTGCTGAATGATGCCATGAAAAATTTCGGTAGGGGTAGGTCTTGTGCCTAGCTAATGCGGGGTTCAGGGCAACCACAAGGGATTGCCCCTACAAAGTCATTCCCAAACTCAGCAACGCCGAAGATCTCAGCGATCTTGTTAGCTGGCAGTTTTATTGAGCAATGGCTCTAACCAAGATTGAAACTGGTCACGGCGAAAGATCTGAGCTTTCCGGCGATAATCAAACCGAATTAAACTGGGAATACCATGTTTGCGGATGCAATCTCGCAGCCACGATGCCACCCCTTGACTATCCGCTGCCATTTCTGCCTGAAATGGGTCATACATCAACACAAGCGTATTGCTGCTTGTTAAAGGTGTATCTTGCTCAATCAATCGAGCTAAAGGGCTGTGGGCAAATTCTGGACTCCATCGTTCACCCCATTCAAGATTGCGCCGTTCTCGGGGTGGGGCAGCTTGTTGGGGTCTTG
>ENA-OFCE01001745-OFCE01001745.1-metagenomes-genome-assembly--contig:-NODE-1745-length-10414-cov-4.823149_pt1 | contig 10414 bp, 10 predicted proteins | sample MGYA00153388_OFCE01 | MGnify analysis MGYA00153388
TCCACCACGCGGTAGAGGTGGTCAAAATTTCGGTGGAAGCGGTCGTGCCCGTACTCAGCCACAAAGGTCTGAGCCTCGATGTTGGCACGCGTCGCGCAACCGTCGACTCCGTCAGAGTCGACTTGTCTGCTCGAGAATTCGCACTCGCAGAAGAATTCCTGCGGCACCCCGATCAAGTGCTGAGTCGCGAGCAGTTGCTCAGCCGGGTTTGGGGGTACGACTTTGACCCTGGGTCAAACGTGGTGGATGTCTACGTTCGTTATCTTCGGTCCAAGTTTGGAGCTGATCGAATCGAAACAGTGCGCGGAATGGGCTACCGCTTGCGCTGAGGTCGCGGTCGCGGTCGCGGCCCCGTCCGTGGTCACGGTCACGGTCACGGTCATGGCCCTGCCAGCGCTGTGGCTCGGGTTGGTACCAACGGCCACCGTAGCCAATCTGAACCGGCGGCAGGTAGACGACGCGAGGGACGACCTGGTAGACCGGCGGCGGGCGCCACAGCGGGGGCGCTGGCACGTAGACCGGCGCCGGCACATAGGTCACGGCGGGGCCGGGGCCATATCCGGCACCATAGCCGCCGCCATAACCACCGCCATAACTACCGCCATAGCCCGAGCCGTACACGGGGCCGTTCGAAATCACGGTGCTCAGCGGTGGCGCGTTGACGCCGATCGACCAATAGACCTGGCCGCCCGCATGGGCCGCCGTCGCGACAAAGGCCGTGGCGACCGCAGCCAGCGCCAGGAACAGGGGTTTTTTCATCTCGGACTCCAATGGTTGACGCCGCCCCGTGAGGGCGCGGCTGTGTGCACAACGCGCGAGCCCGGCGTTCCGGCTGACCGCGACCTGCGCGTCGCGAGGGCAACGCTAGCACCACACCACCCGGTCAATGCGGCTTGCGCGGATCCCGAAACGATTTGGGCCGATAGACGTTGCCATCGCGCTGCACGCTGCCCTGGGCTCGGCGAATCGCTTCTTCGGCAAGGTGCGCCGCGTGCCGACGCCGTGCCGGCCAACGCCAGGCTTGCAGCACGATGCGGCGCATCGTTTGCCAGGCGTTCAGCGCGCTGCCTCGCGTCGCGATCCAACCGCGCCGGCAACCGGCGTCGAAGCGCTGCTGGCGCGCGTGCCCCAGGGTCAGGCGGATCAGCAACACCAGACACACCGCGATCGTGATGCCGGCCAGCAGGCTTTCAATCATGAGATTTCCATTCGAGCACAGCGCCCGCTCCGCCGGGCCGGGGGAGAAGCGCGATGGACAGCGCACATCGCGCTTTCAACGCGTGACCACGCCTTGAGTTTGACCGATTCACACGCAGGCCGGGCTGTGCTCGAAACCGAATTTCTTTGCGAAGTGTTTGATGTTTGGCGCTGCACTATCGCTGACTGCGGCCCTTGCGGCGGTCGAGTTCGGTGAGTTGCGACTTCAGCAGGGTTTGCAGCACGCGGGCCGTCTCCTCGGTCAGCGCCAGCCGCGTCGACGACTCACGGCCGTCGGCCGCAGCCGGCGCGGGCTGCACCGCGGCGTCGATCTGGATCTCGATCATGCCGCCGTTGTGCGCCATCGACTTCACGCGCTGTAGTTCGATGCGGTAAGTCTTCATGGGTGTGCTTTCGTCAAGCGCCGAGCGCGACAGGCCCGCGCTTCGAGGCCGCACCGAACAAGCGCTCGGCCAGTTCGACCGGGTCGTTGACGGTGCGCACCGCCGCATGGGCGGCCTCGGCCTGCGGGTGGCTGCGGCGCAGGTAATGCAGCCATTGCTTGAGGCGTCCGGCGCGGGCACGCGGCTCGATGCGGGTCCTGACGAGCAGCCAGAATTCTTCGAGCAGCGGCAGCAGTGCCGACCAGCCCAGCGCCGGCTGGTCGGGCCGCGCGATTGCCAGCGCCAGGCCAGGATCGCACACCATGCCGCGGCCGAGCATCAGGCCGTCGCAGCCCGACTCCTGCTGGCAACGCTTCGCATCGGCCGCCGTCCAGATGTCGCCATTCGCATAGACCGGGATGCGCAGCGCGGCGCGGATGTCGGCGATGCGTTGCCAGTAGACCGGCGGCCGATAGCCGTGCGCCTTGGTGCGCGCATGCACCACCAGTTCATCGGCGCCGCTGCCGGCGATCGCCAGTGCGCATTCCACAGCGCGCGTGTCGCACTGGTTGCCCAGCCGCATCTTGGCCGACACCGGCATCGCGCGCGGCACCGCGCGGCGCACTGCCGCAACGATGCGGTGCAGCAGCTCGGGGTCTTGCAGCAGCGCCGCGCCACCGCCGTGGCGGTTCACCACCTTCGCCGGGCAGCCGAAGTTGAGGTCGATGCCGGCCGGGCCGAGGCCGGCGAGCCGCGCGGCGTTTTCGGCCAGGCAGACGGGGTCGGATCCCATCAGTTGCGCCCGCACCGGCACGCCGGCGCGCGTGCGGCCGCCGTTTGCCAGTTCAGGCACGACCCGCAGGAAGGCGCGTTCCGGCAACAACGTGCCCGAGACGCGGATGAATTCCGACACGCAGCGATCGATGCCGCCGACGCGGGTCAGGATGTCGCGCAACGTGAAGTCGAGCAGCCCTTCCATCGGCGCCAGCAGCAAGGTCATGGTTTCAAGCGCGGGTGGCGGCCGGGGCGCGTGCCCGCTGCACCAGCGCGACGACCAGCAGCACCAGCGCACCCGCGACGATGCCGAACAAACCGTCCAACGCGACCGAGACGAGCGATCCCGTCAGCCCACCCAGACCCGCCGCGACGACTTCGATCGCATGGCCCAACGGTGCGATGCCGTGCGTGAGGATGCCTCCACCGACCAGGAACATGGCCGCGGTGCCGGCGATCGTCAGGCCCTTCATCAGCCAGGGCGCCGCGCTCAGCAAGCCGCGACCCAAGCCGCGCAACACCGGCGCCAGCCCGCTCGCGCCGCGCCGCTGGCTCAGGTAAAGGCCCAGGTCGTCGAGCTTGACGATGCCGGCCACCAGGCCGTAGACGCCGACGGTCATCAACACCGCAACGCCGGACAGCACCGCCAACTGGGTCGTGAAATTAGCCCCGGCCACGGTGCCGAGCGTGATCGCGACGATTTCCGCTGACAGGATGAAATCGGTGCGCACGGCGCCCTTGATCTTGTCGCGCTCGAGCGCCACCAGGTCGACCGACGGATCGGCCACTGCCTGGCGCAACTCTTCCCGGTGCTGCCTGTCGGCCCCGGCCGGCTGCAGGTAGCGGTGCGAGATCTTCTCGAAACCCTCGTAGCACAGGAAAGCGCCGCCGACCATCAGCAATGGCGTGACCGCCCACGGCGCGAAGGCACCGATGAGCAGTGCCGACGGCACCAGGATCAGCTTGTTGACGAACGAGCCCTTGGCGACCGCCCAGACCACCGGCAGTTCGCGCTCGGCGCGCAAGCCGGTGACCTGCTGCGCGTTGAGCGCCAGGTCGTCGCCGAGCACGCCAGCGGACTTCTGCGCGGCCGCCTTGGTGAGCAGCGACACATCGTCGAGGATGGTCGCGATGTCGTCGAGCAGCGCGAGCAGACTGCCTGCGGCCATGGTCGGTTTCCTTCAGTGCGGGTGCGGGGGCGGGGGCGGGGGCGGACTCCCGGGCTCCGGGGCTTCGGGCTCCGAAGCTCCGGGAAGTCAGGCCGACAGCGCGTCGTGCAGCGCGACGAATTCGAGCGTCAGCTTGTGGCGCGGGTCGAGGTGGATCATCGGCCGCGCCTGCTCGTGCGATTCCTTGATCTTCACCGACGCGCTCAGGTACGGCTGCAACACCGGCAGGCCTTCGTCGATCAGTTCCTGCACAGTGCGCTGCGGTAGCAAAGCTCGCGCCTGGAACTGGTTGATGACAATGCCTGCCACCGCCAGCCCGGGGTTGTGGTCGGCCTGGATCTCCTGCACGTTCTCCAGCAGTGTGTAGAGCGCCTTGCGCGAGAAATCATCGCAGTCGAACGGAATCAGGCAACCCTGCGCGGCAATCAAGGCCGAGCGCGTGTAGAAATTGAGCGCCGGCGGCGTGTCGATGTACATGCGGTCGTAATCGGGCGCCAGCTCGGCCAGCGCATCGCGCAGCTTGTAGATCTTGCCGCGCGATTCGAGCTTGCCCTGCAGCTCTTCCAGCGACGGGTGCGACGGCATCAGGTGCAGGCCGTCCCACGGCGTGTCGATCACGAAATCGCGAGTCGGGCGCGGCCGCATCGTGAATTTCAACGCCTGCTCGAAGAACTCGGCGATGTTCGGGATCTCCGCCCCCACGGCCACCGGGCCAAGCAGGTACTGGCTGGAGTTGCCTTGCGGGTCGAGATCGACGACGAGTGTGCGCAGCCCCTGCTGCGCGCTGATGGCGGCCAGGTTGCAGGTGATCGTCGACTTGCCGACGCCGCCCTTCTGATTGAACACGACATAGCGCATGGGACATTCTCCGATCGATCGACTGGGCACCATGGCCGCGCTCGAAACGCACCACCGCGCTTTTCTCGCGCTGCCGATTATTGTTCAGCGCACCCACCGCGGCGCTGCGCGCCGACGCGCCAACAGCCGCCTGTCCCGATAATCGGGGATGAACACAGTCGTGCCGCCCTCCACCTTCACGACCACCGCGCCGTCCGGTCCGGCACCTGCCGCCGGCGCGCCGTTCAGCCAGTTGCCACTGTCGGCCCCGACGCTCGCCAAGCTGCAGCAACTGGGATACCTGGGCATGACGCCGATCCAGGCCGCCAGCCTGCCGATCGCGCTGGCCGGCCACGACCTGATCGCGCAGGCCAAGACCGGCAGCGGCAAGACGGCCGCCTATGCACTGGCACTGCTGCACCGGCTCAAGGACGACGCCGAGGTGCCGCGGGGCGCGGTGCAGGCGCTGGTGCTGTGCCCGACGCGCGAACTGGCCGAGCAGGTCACGCACGAGTTGCGCCGGCTGGCCAGCGGCGCCGACAACATCAAGGTGCTGACGCTGTGCGGAGGTGCCACGGTGCGGCCGCAGCTGGCCAGCCTGGAACACGGCGCGCAGGTGGTGGTGGGCACGCCCGGGCGCATCCTCGACCACCTGGCGCGCGGCAGCCTGCAGCTCGGTGCGCTGAACACGCTGGTGCTCGACGAGGCCGATCGCATGCTCGACATGGGCTTCTTCGACGACATCGCCAACGTGGCGAAGCAGTGCCCGAAGCAGCGCCAGACGCTGCTGTTTTCGGCCACCTACCCGGACGGCATCGCCAAGCTGAGCCAGCAGTTCCTGCGCAACCCGAAAGAGGTGAAGCTGCTCGAGCGGCCGGCCGCCAGCCAGATCCGCGAACGCTGGTTCCAGGTGAAGGAGACCGAGCGGCTGCACGCGGTGTCGCTGCTGCTGCGCCACTTTCGGCCAGTCAGCACGCTGGCGTTTTGCAACACCAAGCAGCAGTGCCGCGACCTGGTCGACGTGCTGCGCGCGCAGGGCTTTCGGGCGCTGGCGCTGCACGGCGAACTCGAGCAGCGCGAGCGCGACCAGGTGCTGGTGCAGTTCGCCAACCGCAGCTGCAGCGTGCTGGTGGCGACCGACCTGGCCTCGCGCGGGCTCGACATCGAGCAGCTCGAAGCCGTCATCAATGTCGACACCACGCCCGACCCCGAGGTCCACGTGCACCGCATCGGCCGCACCGGCCGGGTCGACGCGGCCGGCTGGGCGCTCAGCCTGGCCAGCCTGGACGAGATGGGCAACGTCGGCAAGATCGAACAAATGCAAAAGGCCGAGAGTGTCTGGCACGCGCTCGGTGAACTGGTGCCGGCCAGCGACGCGCCGCTGGTGCCGCCGATGGTGACCTTGCAGATCATGGGCGGCCGCAAGGAAAAGATCCGCGCTGGCGACGTGCTCGGCGCGCTCACCAAAGACGCGGGCTTCGCGGCGGCACAGGTCGGCAAGATCAACGTCAACGAGTTCGCCACCTACGTCGCGGTCGACCGGCTGATTGCCGCGCAGGCGCTGGTCAAGCTCAACGCCGGGCGCATCAAAGGCAAGAGCGTGAAGGTGCGGCGGCTCGAAGACTGAGCCGCCGCCGCGCCCCGCCGGCGCGGCGCGATCAGCCCAGGTGATGCACCGGCGTCATGCCGTAGACCGGCGTGTCCAGGTTTTCCTGTCGGGCCTTGATCTGCAGCGACAGGAACTGCGAGTAGTGGCGCGACTGGTGCAGGTTGCCGCCGTGGAACCACAGCGCTGGCTGCTGCGTCGGTTTCCACATGTTGCGCAGTTCGCCTTCCCACGGCCCCGGGTCTTTGGTCGTCGCCGAGCCCAGGCCCCAGCACTTGCCCACCTTGTCGGCCACTTCCTTCGAGATGATGCGGGCGGCCCAGCCGTTCATCGAGCCGTAGCCGGTGGCGTAGACGATCAGGTCGGCCGGCAACTCGCTGCCGTCCGACAGCAGCACCGAGTGCTCCCTGATCGACTCGATCGTGACGCCGCTGCGCAGCTTGACCTTGCCGTCGGCGATCAACTCGGACGCACCCACGTCGATGTAGTAGCCCGAGCCGCGCCGCAGGTATTTCATGAACAGGCCGGAGCCGTCGTCACCGAAGTCGAGCATGAAGCCGGCCTTTTGGAGCCGCGCGTAGAAGTCGGCGTCGCGCTCGGCCATCTGCTGATAGACCGGGATCTGGAAGCCGGCCATGATCTTGTACGGCACCGAGGCGAAGGTCAGATCGGCCTTGTCGGTGGTCATGCCGGCCTTGACCGCGGCTTCGGAGTACAGCCCGCCGAGTGCCAGGTCCATCAGCGTGTCGGAACGCGCGATGTGGGTCGACGTGCGCTGCAGCATCGTCACGTCGGCACCGTGTTCCCACAGGTCGGCGCAGATGTCGTGCGACGAATTGTTGGAGCCCAGCACGACGCACTTCTTGCCGCGGAATTCCGCACCGCCGCTGTGCCGGCTGGAATGGTGCTGCACGCCCTTGAAGATTTCGGCGCCCGGCAGTTTCGGAATGTTCGGAATGGCCGACATGCCGGTGGCCAGCACCAGCTGCATCGGCTTGAGCAGCACCGTCTTGCCCTCGCGCTCGACCGTCACCGTCCATTCGCCGCTGGCCTCGTCGTACTGCGCGCCCTTGCATTCGGTCGAGCCCCAGTAGTTGAGCTCCATGACCTTCGTGTACATCTCGAGCCAGTCGCCGATCTTGTCTTTCGGCGAGAACACCGGCCAGTCGTCCGGAAACGGCAGGTACGGCATGTGGTCGTACCAGACCGGGTCGTGCAGCGCCAGCGAGCGATAGCGGTTGCGCCACGAGTCGCCGGCCCGCGGGTTCTTCTCGATGATGATGGTCGGCACGCCGAGCCGGCGCAGCCGCGCACCGAGCCCGATGCCGCCCTGCCCGCCGCCGATGATCACGCAATAGGGCTGCTTGCTGTAGCCCAGCTCTGCCTCTTCCTTGGCTTTCTTCTCGGCCCAGTTGAGGCGATCCCGGAACACGCCGTGCTCGACGCCGCGGGGCCGCAGTTCGCCACGCGGCTCTGGAAACTTCTTCAGCTCCGTCATCGTCGTCAGCAAGGTCCAGCACTTGCCGCCCATCAGGCGCAGGTGGCCGCGGCCGCGCGAGGCTTCGGTCTCGAACGTGAACCAGGCGTCGGTCACGCCGCCAGTCTCGCTGGCTTCGCCCTCGATCTGCCAATGGCTTGGCTGCGTGCGCGCCAGGGTGGCCTGCAGCATCGCGCGAATGGCCTCGCGACCTTCCATCGTCTTGATGTTCCAGGTGAACGACACCAGATCGCGCCAGTAGCAGTCGTCGGCATACATCTGCAGCGCCGCGTCGATGTTGCCGCCCTGCAAGGCCGCATCGAGGCCGGTCAGCCAATCGGACACCTGTGTCGTCGGGGTGCTCAGTGCCACAACCATTGTGAAGCTCCTTTGCGTGCGTCAAAAGCGACAGATCAGCGTAGGCGCTCGATCGGTGCGTGTCGACTCCGGGCATTCCCTGACGGCCGCTTATGATTCTGACCACCAGTGCACCGGATGGGTGCCAGCAAGGACTGCAAAGTGAAATTGACCGTGCCGATCGTGATCCACGACGAACTGACGGAAGCCGTCATCAAGTCGACGGGTGTGCTCGATCTGGCCAGCGGCGAGATCCGCAATGTGGTCTACGACGACTACGATGTCGACGTTTGTGGCCTGCCGGCGGACGACGAAGACTACGAGTTCAGCTCGGGCATGCTTTCGCACAACGGCAAGGACGTGGAATTCCGGGTCGAGGCCGACGTGCTGACCGGCAATTACTCGATCACGGCGAGTGAATTGTTGGAGCTCAAGGGCCGGGCTGCCAAGCTGTTCACGACTCCGCCGGGCGGCTGAAGGGTCGGGTCGGATGCCCGCCGGACGGTGACCATCGTTCGCGCCGTCCGCGCTTTTAGCGCCGCCCTAACGCTCGCCAGCCAGCCGTGCGCAGGCGAAACGTAACGCCATCTCGTAGCCATCCGCGCCAAAGCCGCAGAGCACGCCGACGGCGATGCCAGACAGGTGAGAGTGGTGCCGAAACGTCTCGCGCTGATGGATGTTGGTCAGGTGCACCTCGATGAACGGAATCGCCACGCCGGCCAGCGCATCGCGCAACGCCACGCTGGTGTGGGTCAGGCCGCCGGGGTTGATCAGGATGAATTCGACGCCCTCGGACCGCGCAGCATGGACGCGGTCGATCAGCGCGCCTTCGTGGTTGCTCTGAAAACAGACGAGGCTGGCGCCGAGCTGCACCGCCTGCGCGGCGAGCGAGGTTTCGATGTCGGCCAGCGTCGTGTGCCCATAGACCAGCGGTTCGCGGCTGCCGAGCAGGTTCAGGTTCGGGCCGTTGAGCAGCAGCAGCTTCATCGAGTTTTCCTTCGGGTCGGGCGGGCGGTTCAGAAATGAATGCCGCGCATCATCTGCTGCATCGCCAGCGCCTCGGGGCTGAGCTGCGGCTTGCCGGCCTTGTCGCCCTTGGCGGCGGCGCTGTCGCCAAACATGCGGAAGCTCGTGTTCATCACGATCTGCGCGATGCGCGGCGCCAGCGCGTGCAGCAACTCGCCCGAAATGCCCAGCCGGGTGGCGATGCGCACCGGCCGTGCGACGCAGGCCTGCACGATCATGTCGGCCGCTTCTTCGGGCGCCAGCGTCGGCACGTTGTTGTAGATGTTGGTCGGCGCGATCATCGGTGTGCGCACCAGCGGCATGTTGATCGTCGTGAAGCTCACGCCCATGTCGGCGTATTCGCTCGAAGCGCAGCGCGTCCACGCATCGAGTGCGGCCTTGCTGGCCACGTAGGCCGAAAAACGCGGCGCGTTGGTCAGCACGCCGATCGAACTGATGTTGACGATGTGCCCCTTCTTCTTCGCCACCATGCCGGGCAGCAGACCCATCGTGACGCGCAGACTGCCGAAGTAGTTGAGCTGCATCGTGCGCTCGAAATCGTGGAACCGGTCGTAGCTGTTCTCGATCGCGCGGCGGATCGAGCGGCCGGCGTTGTTGATCAGGAAATCGACCCCGCCGTGCTGCTCGTGCACTGACTTCAGAAATTTGTTGCAGCCGGCTTCGTCGGCGATGTCGACCGAGTAGCTGTGCACTTGCGCCTGCATGCCGGCGTGGGCCTTGATCTCCTTGACGGCCTCGGCCAGCTTGTCGGCATCACGCGCGCAGATCAGCGTGACGGCGCCCGCCTCGGCAAACTTGCACGCGGCCGCCAAGCCGATGCCCGACGAGCCGCCCGTCACCAGCACGACCTTGCCGCCGACAGTGCCCTTCAGGCTGCGGTCGATGAAGAGGTCGGGATCGAGGTGCCGCTCCCAAAAGTCCCACAGTCGCCAGGCATAGTTGTCGAGCTTCGGGCAGTCGATGCCGCTGCCCCTCAGCGCCGCCACGGTCTGGCGGCAGTCGAAGCGGGTCGGGTAGTTGACGAAGTTGAGGATGTCCGCAGGCAGCGCCAGGTCCTTCATCACCGCGTTGCGCATCCGGCGCATCGGCGCCAGTGCCATCAGGCCCTCCTTGACGCGCTTCGGAATGAAGCCCAGCAGCGCGGCGTTGACGAACAGGTTCATCTTTGGCGCGTGGGCCGCGCGACTGAAGATGTCGAGCACGTCGCCGACGCGGTAGCCGACCGGATCGACCAGGTGGAAGCACTTGCCCGCGATGCCTTCCTTGCCGTCCTTGGTCGACAGGTGGCTGATGTGGTCGAGCGCGGCGACCACGTAGTCGACCGGCACGATGTTGATACGGCCGCCCTCGAGCCCGACCGACGGAAACCACGGTGGCAGGATCTGCCGCATGCGCTGGATCAGCTTGAAAAAGTAATACGGCCCGTCGACCTTGTCCATCTCGCCGGTCTGCGAATCGCCCACCACCAGTGCCGGCCGGTAGACCGTCCACGGCACCTTGCATTCGGTGCGCACGATCTTCTCGGACTCGTGCTTGGTCATGAAGTAAGGGTGGTCCAGGCCCTCGGCTTCTTCGAACATGTCTTCGC
>ENA-OFCE01001746-OFCE01001746.1-metagenomes-genome-assembly--contig:-NODE-1746-length-10410-cov-4.809850_pt1 | contig 10410 bp, 10 predicted proteins | sample MGYA00153388_OFCE01 | MGnify analysis MGYA00153388
TGTACCTTGGTTCATGGCCATTACGTTTGCCATTTCAAGCGGTGCTTTATTGGAATCTTGAATAACGCCTTCAAATTGGACGTTTTGGGAAAAAGAAATAGTGGAAATTAGAAAAAATAAAAGTAAAAATTTTGTCATTTGTATGGCTTATAATTAATTTAAGTTTTACTCTGTGGAAGGTCGTGTAAGCTCGTGTAAATGGCAACGACCATGCCCTGTTGGTCCATTGAGTAGTATCTGGCGTAACCATTGAGCGGGCTAGCTCCCTGCGGAAGCTCGATCCGGCTTTCAATAAGCGCCATTAAACTATCATGCTCACGTTGCTTCTGTGTCGAGCAGGAAGTCAGCGTCATGAGCGAGAGAAAGAATATGGCCTTCATCGACTTTAGCTTAGCGGGTCAGCTAATGTCCGCAATGGGTCGAAAGCGGACTTCAACTTTAGGGAGCCCGGTTGGAGCAAATCGCCTTTCCGTTTGCAGTCAATCCCGGTGACGTAACCGGCTGCAAGCGCAAGATGCGCAGTTCGCCTCCTACTTTTCTTAAGTTGCGTTCGTCCTCAGGGAAGGAGGTTTCGACCTTCTCAACGCGTCCCCCGCAATAGCGGACGAGAATGTCATCGGCAGTTAGAAGCGAAAGGGTCGGCGCTGGTGCTCCTGAACCTTGAAAAACCAAGTCTCTATGGCTCCCAAAAACGTAGTAGATAGAGTGCTGGTCAGACGTAAGAGGTGTCGTGCGGTAGTCATCCTCGATTACGAACTTGCCCCGAATGTTTGGCAGGGATGTCGTGCCAATCACTCCACCGTCGCGGCCACAGGATGCGACGATCACCGCTATGGTGACAAGAATTAAGGTTCTTTTCAAGCGCTCGTTCCACCGCAATCAAGCGAATTGTGGCGGACAAATCGAATGTCCGCAATGGGTCGAAAACGGACATTTTATCATGGAGTGATCGACGGACAATTCCCTCCAGGGACGAGCGAAGTTGAGACCCAAAGACCCGTCCAATATCGGCAAGTGAGCCAAGCCTCCTGGACGGCGCGGGACGCGTCCGATGGTCTTGGGGGCGTTTGGAAAACAAGATCGCCCTCGATGATGTAAACGGGCGTTCGCTTTGCAGTCAGCAAGACGCGCCTTTGCGTACCCTAAAGCAGAGTGGCTTGAACTAGGAACACGCCGATCAATACGGCGGCAATCCGGGTGGTCGCGGAGCGTCTCATTTCTCCTGCTACAGCTGCAAAGCTAATGTCCGCAATGGGTCGGAAGCGGACATTAGCAACTCGCCGCCACGTCCACTTCAAATTCCCCTTCCATAATAGGATTTCGTCTGCTTGGCTCACTGATTGCGGTTCGCTCGCCCGGCTGTTTGACATTGTTGATCGTCAATTCCCACCGCGCGGTCCTAATTGGACTTTACCGGCAGCTCCCTGTCGATTCCACTCGGGGATCCTTAAGTTTACAAATCCCCCCGAAAAAGCCGACGAACTCGGTAAACTTAGTAACTTTAAGCGCCTGTCCTTTGCGCAGCCGAAGGGCCTGTCCTAAGCCAATCTGCCTCTGGCATCCTCTGGCAATGTGGCACGGCTGACTGCGCCTCTTTCCTTGACTTTTCAGTCGTTATCCCCCAATCGCGCCGGTGCGCTGCCGCGACGGTTCGCGACTGGCCTTTTTCACACCGGATTTTACATGAGTTTTGCCGACCTCGGCCTCTCCGACCAATTGCTCAAAGCTGTCGCCGACAGCGGCTATGACACGCCCACCCCGATCCAGAAGGGCGTCATCCCCTCCGCGCTGATGGGCCGCGACCTGGTCGGCATCGCCCAGACCGGCACCGGCAAGACCGCCGGCTTCGTCCTGCCGATGATCGACATTCTTGCCGAGGGCCGCACCCGCGCCCGCATGCCGCGCTCGCTGATCCTCGAGCCGACCCGCGAGCTGGCTGCGCAAGTCGCCGAGAATTTCGTCAAATATGGCAAGAACCACAAGCTTTCGATGGCCCTGCTCATCGGCGGCGTCCAGATGGGCGACCAGGTCAAAGCGCTCGAAAAGGGCGTCGACGTGCTGATCGCCACCCCGGGCCGGCTGATGGACCTGTTCAGCCGCGGCAAGATCATGCTCAACGATTGCAATTTGCTGGTGATCGACGAGGCCGACCGGATGCTCGACATGGGGTTCATCCCCGACATCGAGGAAATCTGCTCCAAGCTTCCGCGCGGCCGCCAGACCTTGCTGTTCTCGGCCACCATGCCGCCGCCGATCAAGAAACTGGCCGACAAGTTCCTCAACGATCCCAAGACGATCGAGGTTGCCCGCCCGGCGACCGCCAACGTCAATATCGAACAGAAACTGGTCATGACCAGCGGTCCCAAAAAGCGCGACGCGGTGCGCAGCATCCTGCGCGAGCCGGGCTTCAAGAATGCGATCATCTTCTGCAACAAGAAGGTCACCGTCCGCGAAGTCTACACCAGCCTCAAGCGCTCGGGTTTCGCCGTCGGCCAGATCCAGGGCGACATGGACCAGTCGAGCCGGATCGCCGAGTTCGACCGTTTCAAGACCGGTGACGTCACCGTGCTCGTCGCCTCCGACGTCGCGGCGCGCGGGCTCGATGTGAAGGGCGTGTCGCACGTGATCAACTTCGACGTGCCGTGGCAGCCCGACGATTACATCCACCGCATCGGCCGCACCGGGCGCGCCGGGATGACCGGGATCGCCTACACGCTTGCGACGTCCGCCGATGGCGAGGCGGTGGCGAATATCGAGAAGCTCACCGGGATGAAGCTCGGCCGGTTCGGTGCTGGCGAAGCTGCTGCGGAACCCGCCGCCGAGGTTCAGGCCGAAGCGCCCCGCCGCGGCCGCGCCCCGAAGGCCAAGCCTGCCCCGGCCCGTGAGAAACGTCCCGAGCCAGCCCGCGAAGCGCGCCGTCCCGATCCGGCCCGTGAAGAGCGTCGTCCCGATCCGGTTCGCGAGGAACGCCGTCCCGATCCGGCCCGTGAAGAACGTCGTCCCGATCCGGCGCCTGCCAAGTCGACGCCGAAGCCCGCCCCAAAGCCCGTTGCAAAGGACGAGGATGACGACAGCTGGAACGGCCCGATGCCCGGCTTCCTCTCGGTCGGATTCGGCTCCTCGGCCGATTAACGCCGGCGGTATCGATCGATAAACGCCGCCGCGTGGGCTGCGAACTCGCCGGCCCGAATCGCATCGCGGAGGCCCTGCATCAGCCGCTGGTAGAACCACAGATTATGCTCGGTCATCAGCATCGAGCCGAGAATTTCGCCTGATCTTACCAGGTGATGGACATAGGCGCGGCTGTAATCGGCGCAGCTCGGGCAGCCGCAATCGGCTTCGATCGGCGCTTGGTCCTCGGCGAATTTGGCGTTGCGGATGTTGATCGGCCCGTCGGCGGTGAATGCTTGGCCCGTCCGCCCCGACCGCGTCGGCAGTACGCAATCGAACATGTCTATCCCGCGCCGCACCGCCTCGACGATGTCGTCGGGTTTGCCAACCCCCATCAGATAGCGCGGCTTGTCGGCGGGCAACATCTCGACCGCGAAGTCGAGCACGCCGCACATCGCCGCATGCCCCTCCCCCACCGCCAGCCCGCCAACCGCATAGCCATCGAACCCGATCCCGATCAGCGCCTCCGACGATCGCTTCCGTAAGGCCTCGAACATCGATCCCTGCTGGATCCCGAACAATGCCGACCGCGCGGCATGGTCACCACCCGCATCGAACGCGTCGCGTGACCTCCTCGCCCAGCGCATCGACCGCTCCATCGAAGCCTCGGCTTGCTCCTCGGTCGCCGGAAATGGCGTGCATTCGTCGAACGCCATGACGATATCGGCACCGAGCAGGCGCTGCACTTCCATCGACCGCTCGGGGGTCAGCATGTGCGCCGACCCGTCGAGGTGCGACTTGAACCTGACCCCGTCCTCGGACTTCTTGGTCAGCTCGCCCAGGCTCATCACCTGGTACCCGCCGCTGTCGGTCAGGATCGGCCGGTCCCAGTTCATGAACTTGTGCAGCCCGCCCAGCTTCGCCACGCGCTCGGCGCCGGGCCGAAGCATCAAATGATAGGTGTTGCCGAGCAGGATGTCCGCCCCGCTCGCCCGCACGCCCTCGGGCTTGACCGCCTTGACCGTTGCCGCCGTCCCGACCGGCATGAACGCCGGCGTGCGGATGGTCCCGCGCTCCATGATGATGGCGCCAGTGCGCGCGGCGCCCTCGGTGGCGGCGATGCTGAAAGCGAAGCGATTGGACATGTCGCGCCACTGGCCGCAACCATCGGCGTGGTCAATCGAGCGTTTTTACCTGAGGCCGGGAATGAGTGCCGCGGTCGAAGCTCGATAGTCGCGCCACTCGTCGCCGAAATGCCGCTCGAGCGCCCGTTCCTCGACCCTGATCCGGTACGCGAACGCCAGCGCGGGAAGGATCACGGTCACCGCCAGCGATGCGAGTGAGCCCATGGCAAGACCAACAGCGGCCGCAGACATCAGTCCCCCGGTATAAGACGGGTGGCGGATCCGGGCATAGGGGCCGGTCGTCACCAGCCGGTGATCGTCGAGCAGCATCACGTGCGTCCGGAAATACGCCCCGAGGAAGTGCACCGCGCGCTGACGAACCACGATCCCGGCGAGCATCAGCAACGCGCCTGCTGCCATCCACAGCGCGGCGGGCCCCGCAAGCAAGCCGAGCCGCTGGCTCCGGACGCCAAACGCGATCCACACCGCCGCCGTCATGGCGATGAGGATCAACGACCGGCTGCCGCCATCGTGCCGGGTCCCGCCCCCCGGCTGGCGATCGCGCAGGAACACCGTCGCTTCGCTGACGAACCAGGGCAGCATGAGCAATTGCGCGAAGCGAAGCGGGTCCATCCCAAGCTGATAGCTCGCCTGTATTAGCCACGCAATACACATCGACAAGAGCCGGCAAGTCGCGCATGCGGCTGCATGATCGATCCCTGGCTTTACCCAATCCTCACCACCGTCGCGGTCGTCACCGGCTTCATCGATTCCATCGCTGGCGGCGGCGGGTTGATCATGATGCCGGCCTTGCTGTTCGCCGGGGTGCCGCCGATCAACGCGCTCGCCACCAACAAGCTTCAGTCGATGTTCGGCACCGCCACCGCCTGTGCCAATTATGCCCGCAAGGGACTGATCGACTGGCGGTCGAACTGGTTGTCGATCGTGCTGATCTTCATCGCCGCGGCGGCCGGCGTGATCGTGGTGCAATCGGTCAGCTCCAAAGCACTTGCGCTCGTCATCCCGCTGCTGCTGCTCGCGGTTGCAGGCTATGTCCTCATCAGCCCGCGAATGAACGACGAGGATGCGCACGAGCGAATCGGCGCCAACGCTTACGCACCAATCGGCGCGGCGATCGGCTTTTACGATGGCTTCTTCGGGCCCGGCACCGGCAGCTTCTTCACCACCAGCCTGGTCGCGCTTCGCGGGCTCGGCCTGACCCGCGCCACCGCGCTGACCAAATTATTCAACCTCACCAGCAATGTCGCCGCGTTCCTGCTGTTCGCGATCGGCGGCAAGATGTTCTGGCTGCTGGGGTTCAGCATGGCGGCCGGGGCAATGCTCGGCGGCTGGATCGGCAGCCATACCGCCATGCGCTTTGGCGCCAAGGTGATCCGGCCGTTGCTGGTCATCCTGTCGCTCGGCCTGACCGCGCGGCTGCTGTGGAGCTATTTCGCAACTTGAGGTAACGTCCGCATATGCCGTCGAGCGCCTATGAATCTCTCGCCCTGAGTCTCGATCAACGCGACTTTGCCGCTGCATCGGGCATGCTGGCGCTGGCCAAGGCGGGCGACGCCGATGCGCAGAACAAGGCGGGCGAACTTTGCCTTCGCGGGATGGCCGGGCCGGTCGATCTGGAGCAGGCCAATCGCTGGATCGGCAAGGCGGCGGCGCAAGGCCAGCCCGACGCGCTTCGCACCGCGGCCTATTTCACCGCCGCTGGCATTGGCTGCGAAGCCGACCCGACCAAGGCGTTGGCGATGCTGCAGGCGCTGGCGGCAAACGACCGCTTCGTCGCGGTGCAGCGGGCGTTTCTCGACCATGTCCAATGCGAAACGAAATTGGCCACCGCCGAGCGCAAACTGATCTCGGCCGATCCGCATGTCGAACTGATCATCGGCCTCTTCAGCCCCGCCGAATGCCGCTACCTGCAATTGCTCGCCCAGCCGTGGCTCGAGCCGGCGATGATCTATGCCACCACCGGCGAAGGCATGCGCGACCCGCACCGTGACAGCGACAATATGGTGATCGCGCCGATGACCGAGGATTTGGTTGTCCAGGTGATCAATCGCACCATCGCCGCCGCCAGCGATACGCAGGTCACATGGGGCGAGCCGCTGCACATCCTGCGCTATGCGCCGGGCCAGCAATATCGGCCGCACCATGATGCCCACGCTTATCCACAAATCGAAAAGCGTCGGGTGGCGACGGCACTGCTTTACCTGAACGACGCATATGAAGGCGGCGAGACCAACTTTCCCGAACTTGGAATCACCGTTCGCGGCGGGGTCGGCGATCTGCTGATCTTCCATAATCTCGACGCCGACAAAATGCCCGACATGCGGATGATCCACGCCGGGTTGCCGATCACTTCGGGCGAGAAATGGCTTGCGACGCGGTGGATCCAAGGCGGGAATTACTTACCGCGCTGAGGAAGCAGCAGCGATCCGTCGCCGTAGGAATAAAAGCGGTAACCCGCCGCGATCGCATGCGCATAGGCCGCCTTCATCACGTCCAGCCCCATCAGCGCCGAGACCAGCATGAACAATGTCGATTTGGGCAAATGAAAGTTGGTCAGCAGCCCGTCGACCGCCTTGAAGCGATAGCCCGGGGTGATGAAGATTGCGGTGTCGCCGTCGAACGCGCGGATCGTGCCATCGTCCGCCGCCGCGCTTTCGATCAGGCGGAGCGAGGTGGTCCCGACCGCGATTAGCCGCCCGCCCCGCGCTCGCGCTGCGTTGAGGCGATCGGCGGTGGCAGCGTCGATCCGGCCCCATTCGGAATGCATCCGATGGTCGGCGGTGTCGTCGACCTTGACCGGCAGGAAGGTCCCGGCGCCGACGTGAAGCGTCAGCGTCTCGCGAGCGATCCCCCGCGCGTCGATCGCCTCGACCAGCCGCTCGGTGAAGTGGAGCGCGGCGGTCGGTGCTGCAACCGCACCGGCCTCGCGGGCGAACATCGTCTGATAGTCGGCAGCGTCGTCGGCGTCGGTCGGTCGTTTGGAAGCGATGTAGGGCGGGAGCGGCATCTGGCCGGCTCGCTCGAGCAACAGTTCGACCGGCTCCTCGCCGTGGAAGGTGAGGAGAATCGCCCCAGCGTCGTCGCGCTCGATCGCGGTGGCTTGAACCCCGAAACCGAAGTCGACCACGTCCCCATTGCGCACCCGTTTGGCGTTGCGGACGAACGCCCACCAGCTGCGCAATCCCTCGCGCTTGTGCAGGGTTGCTCCCACCCTCGCGTCACCGCGCGTCCCTTCAAGCTGGGCGGGGATGACCTTGGTGTCGTTGAACACCAGCACATCGTCGGGGCCGAGCAACGACGGCAGTTCGAGCATGGTCCGGTCGCTTATTGCCGTCCCATCGACCGACAGCAGCCGCGCCGAATCGCGCGGTCGCGCTGGCCTGAGCGCGATGCGGTCGGTCGGCAGGTCGAAGTCGAATAGAGCGACGTCCATCAGCCGCCGGCGGGCTTGGCCTCCGCCACCGGTGCGGGCGCCGCGGCTGGCGGCGCCGGAAGCGGCCCGTCGATCCATACGCGGACCATCTTGGTCGGGGCCTCGGGTGGCTCGCCCGGGGCAATCCCGTCGACGAACTGCATCCCCGACATCACCCGCCCGAAGATCGTGTATTTGTGATCGAGCGAGGTCCCCGCCGACAGCATGATGAAAAATTGGCTGTTGCCGCCGTTGAGATCTTCCAGCGTGCGAGCCATCGCCAATACGCCGCGCATGTGCGGCAGGATGCTGAATTCCGCCGCGACATTGGGCAGTGTCGAGCCGCCCGAGCCATTGCCCTTAGGATCGCCGCCCTGCGCCATGAACCCGGGGATCACGCGGTGGAACGCCAGGCCATTGTAGAAACCCTGGCTGGCCAGGGTCTGGATCCGGTAGACGTGGTTGGGCGCGACGTCGGGGCGAAGCTGGATCACCACCGTGCCACCGCTCGACAATTCGATGTTCAGCCGGTTGGCGGGATCGGCGGCGACAGCGGGCGGCGCCATCAGCGTAAACTTCGGGGCCGGCGGGGGCGCCGGATGTTTCGCGGCGATCAGGGCCAACGCCATCAGCGGCACGGCGAGCAAATATTTACGCATGGTCATTGTTCCCACTCAAACTGTGCGCCAGCCGGTAGCCGGCATCCGCTGAACCGCGACTGACGATCATTTGCCAAGCTTGGCGGCGACATCGGCGACCACCGCCGGCGGAACGAACTTGTCGATCTTGCCGCCGTAGCGCGCGATTTCCTTGACTAGCCGCGAGGCGATTGGCTGCAGCGAGACATCGGCCATCAGGAAGACAGTCTCGATGTCGTCGTTGAGCTGCTGGTTCATCCCCGCCATCTGATATTCATATTCGAAATCGGCCACTGCGCGCAGGCCGCGGATGATGATCGTGGCGCCTTCACGAACAGCGAAGTCCATCAGCAGTGAGTCGAACTCGACGACCTTGATGTCGCCCGCAATGCCGTCGATCTCGCGCTGGACCATCGCCAGTCGCTCGGCGACGGTGAACATCGGTTCCTTTGACGGATTGGTCGTCACCCCGATGACCAGGCAATCGACGAGGTGCGCGCCGCGACGGATAATGTCGAGATGACCCAATGTCAGCGGGTCGAAGGTGCCCGGATAAACCCCGATGCGCCAAACCTGTTCGGAAACGCGGCTCACCGGTCGCGCTCGATCACGAAATGGGCGATGGCGCGGAGCAGGTCGGCCTCCTCGCCATGGTTGCTCAAATGCTCGATCGCCTGCTCGATCAGCATCGCCGCCTGCACTCGTGCGCGCTCCTCGCCGAGCAGGGAAACGAACGTCGCCTTGCCCGCGTCGGCATCCTTGCCGACCTTTTTGCCGGCGGTCTCGATATCGCCGCAATGGTCGATCAAATCGTCGGCGATCTGGAAGGCGAGGCCGATGTTGCGCGCGTAGCCGCGATAGGGCGTGCGCGCTTCGGTCGGCAGCCGCGCCATGGTGCACGCCGCATCGACCGCAAACTCGATCAGCGCGCCGGTCTTGAGCTGCTGGAGCCGGGTGATTGAAGCAAGATCGAGCGTCTCGCCCTCCGCCGCAAGATCGAGCATCTGCCCGCCGCCCATCCCCGACAGGCCCGAGGCATTGGCCAGACCGAGCACCAGCTCGGCGCGGGCCGAAAACGACTGGAATTTCTTTTCCGGTAATCGCTTGTGCCGCTGCAATAACTTCTTTTACCGAAAAACCACGGCCGTTTCCAAGATTATAAACGCTGGTCTGTGCACCATTAAGTACGGCCTGCAGCGCCAGCACATGCGCATCTGCTAAATCCGAAACGTGCACATAATCGCGAATACAGCTACCGTCCGGCGTATCGTAATCAGTGCCAAACACGGAAATACTATTTTTAATTCCTGCTGCAGCGTCTAAAATGAGTGGAATTAAATGCGTCTCGGGGTCATGATTTTCACCAATTTCAGCAGACATATCCGCGCCTGCCGCATTGAAATAACGCAAGCATATGGAGCGCATTTGATACGCATGATCAAAATCGCGCAATATCTGCTCAATCATTAACTTTGAGCTTCCGTAAGGGTTTATTGGTTTTTGCGCATGTGATTCTGAAATTAAATTTTGCTCCGGCAAGCCGTAGGTTGCACACGTGCTTGAGAAAATAATCTTGCCAACCCCGGCTTTGCGCATTGCCTCAAATAAATTAAGCGAACCGACCACATTATTGCGATAATATTTTTCTGGGTCCGAAACAGATTCAGCTACATAAGCATAAGCGGCAAAATGTAACACCGCATGAGGTTGATACTCCTGCAAAACCTGTGCAACAGCCTGTGGGTCCAGTAAATCACCCACCACCAGTGGGCCCGTACTGCCTCGCGATGCCCATGAATAAGATTGTCGAAAGTCACCGGTGTAAAACCAGCTTGGGATAAAGCTTTACACGTATGGCTGCCTATATATCCAGCGCCACCGGTAACTAAAATATTTCGCATTGCATCGTTCTGTGGGCAATTTTTGTCGCCCCGATCATAAGGCATTTGTAAACGCTTCCCCCTTTTAGCCATGAACTATAGCCATGAATCAGGTAATGCGGCGCTAGACAAGGGCTTTCAAGCGCGCGCTGAAGTTAACGACCGAGGTGACGATGACGATGACAGGAATATAATGCGTCATGATGAAATGAATTTAGAAGATG
>ENA-OFCE01001748-OFCE01001748.1-metagenomes-genome-assembly--contig:-NODE-1748-length-10397-cov-2.756430_pt1 | contig 10397 bp, 6 predicted proteins | sample MGYA00153388_OFCE01 | MGnify analysis MGYA00153388
GCGATTTCGAAGGGTCTGCACAATTTTTTCCGAAATTTGAAATTCTGGAGTACGTTCTAAGTCCTTTAAATATGCTTCATCAAAGCCGATCTTTTCACCTTTTTCAATACGTTCAATGGCCAGAGCTAAATGTATTGCCAAGCCAATAAATGAACTATCCGCTAAAGGGTAAGGAAGATCGTTTTTTAAATCCCGCAGAGAATTTTCAATGATAATCAGTTTTTCTTTTTCAATGAGTCCTAACAAGCGCTCCGATACGGTACTAATATGCTTGGAAGGTTTTTCATAAATGTTGTCTCTCAATATCCCTAACAAATCAAATTCATCTAAGTTTTCCGAAATCAGCGTACTCATCGCTTTTCGAATTGCATTTTCTGTACCATATAATTCAACACCATAACCTCTTTTGCGAATCAATGTTAAATCATAGGTTCGAATCCAAGCCTCTAACTCATCTAAATCATTGCTTATCGTTGATATTGTAGCCTTAAAATCATGAGCCATTGATACTAATTTGATCGGTTCTTTGGCTTCCAGCAACTGACATAAAATCAACAATTTTCGTTCCTTCGCTGAATATTCTGCCACTCTTTGGCTATATAACAACGACCTGACTACTTCTTTTTGTTTTATATCACCTTCAATAAAAATACCAATACCTGCTTTTTTAACTAGCTGCAATTGATGGGTTGCTAAAAGATCTTCAAGATCATTTAGCTCTCGATGAATGGTACGTGTGCTTACCTCAATTCGCTCTGCAATTTCATTAACAGTTATTCCTTGGGCCTCGGTTAATAAAATAGTTAATATCATACGCTGTCTTGAGGTAATATTCATAACCATAACCCCTCTTTAAGAAAGAGTTCACGCTAGCTGTACAACTAGCGTGACTATTGTTTCTATGTTCCTATCATATATCACATATTTGACCTTTTCAATAAAATGAAAATTGGATTTCGTCATAGGACTTGTTGACATTTCTACATGTTTTCCATTCACAAACCGTTGTTTATGCTCTTCCTCTTTTCAGAATCTCATACACCTTCTGAACCACCGCTTCAGGGGTTATACTTTCCATGCATGTTCCCTCTCCCTCCTTAGGACATCGCCTTTTATGGCAGTAGGAACAGGAAAGTGTGGAAGAAAGAACCTCATGCTGCTCTCCTTGGGGAGCATAGGTAGCAGGGTCTGTCGGTCCAAACATGCCAACTGTTGGAACTTCCAGGGCCCCAGCCATGTGCAGAGGCCCCGTGTCTCCAGAGACTACTACAGAAGCCTGCTCTATGATACCTGCCATTTCCAGCAGACTGGTTTGTCCAATGGTGTTGATGACAGGAACCCCTGCCTTTGTCTCGACTTCCTTACCTAATTGAACTTCTGCTTTTCCGCCGCATAGAATGATCCGAAAATCCTTGCCAAGAAGCTTGGCTGTCTCTATGAAAAAAGCAATAGGCCAATTTTTGGTGATCCAAGTCGTCCCCAAGATGAGCACTACAATCTTCTCGTCTGGTAAAACAGCATATTGCTGCAATAAATCTCTGGCAAATTTCCTAGCTTCCTCAGGCACAACAAGGCTCATTTTATGATTTACAGCTTCAATTCCTAAACAAGGCAAAACTGCGAGATATTTATCGGTAATATGCTTACTAAGGGCTTCCCCAGTCTGGGTCATAAAATGAGAGTTGAGTTCTTTTGTTCCTTTCATACCAATACGTTTTTTGGTATTTGCCTGCTTGGCAATCATTCCTGTAAGAAAAAGACCATGAATATCAAGGACCGCATCAAACTGCCGGTCCTTTAGTTGTTTTTTTAGGTCACGCCACATTCTCAAAGCTTCTCTAAATTTAAAATTTCTAAGATAGTCTTCAAATTTTTCCCTTGACCATATAATAATTTCATCTATATAAGGATTGCCTTGTAAGAGGTCTGCTGAGACCCCACCAACCATCCATGTTATTTTACAATCGGGCCAGGCAGCTTTCAAAGAACTAGCTACGGGCGTACAATGAATCACATCACCAATTGAACTGAGTCTGATAATCAATATTTCCTTAGACACGAAAATACCTGCCTTTGTAGATTTGAACCGCTGCTTATTTTACCTATAACGTTTATAGGTATTGTACCTCATTTAGTAAAAAAAATCCTGTAACGATCATCCTATTGAAAATTACAGTTTTTTTGAAGAGTGAATTCTTCACCAGTATCAAGTCCTATTCATGTTATTTGTAAAAGCCGAAGATTACCTCGTAATGTGAAATTTTCTAAACATGCTGGAATGAGTACCGTATCTCCAGGTTTTAGACTTTCCCTCTTATCCTGATAAATAACCTCACCTGATCCTTCGATTACACAATATATGAGAGCTATCTCTTTTGTTTTTTCATGTAACTCCCCAATAACAGATAACTTTTCCACGGAAAAGTACTGACATGTAATACTACGATCCGTAAATACACAACTTGGCTGCTCTGCGAAATTTATGACATCAAGAGCCTTATCGATATGCAGCTCTCGCAGTTTTCCATCCTTTGTCACTCGATCATAATCGTAGATTCGATAGGTTGTATCTGAATTTTGTTGTATTTCATATACCATCACGCCTTCCAGCAAAGCATGAACGGTACCTGAGGGAACATAAATCATGTCTCCTGCTTTCACAGGCACTCTTTTTAGAACATCACTAATATGACGTGTTTCTACTGCCTTAATAAATGCTTCCTTGGTAATATGATTTTTAAGACCATATATGATATGTGCATCATCTTTTGCATGTACCACATACCAGGCTTCTGTTTTACCGGCTTCTCCCTCCACCCTATGAGCGTACTCATCATCAGGATGTACTTGAATGGATAAATTATCATTGGCATCAAGAATTTTAATTAGTAAAGGAAAGGATTTCCCCTCTGCAAATTTCTTTCCCATTAATTTTTCTCGGTACTCTATCATCAATTGATTTAAGCTTTTACCAGCTAAATAACCGTTTTCCACGATACTCATACCATTACTATGACCAGATAAATCCCAGCTCTCTCCGATATGATCACTAGTAATTTCTCTGTCAAATATTTTTTTTAAATTTGTACCACCCCAAAGACGTTCATGGTAAACAGGTGCAAATTTTAATGGATACATTCTTCTACCTCCTTAATACGATATTGAAAACAAACTTTCTATGTTGGCTAGTAATTAATTCTATCAGTACAATGATTTATCTTCTCATCACCTATTCTATTATATACCATTTTATAATTGGTGTTCTACCTTTATCCGATGAGTACATTTTTTTAAAAATAAAACTGACACCGTAAATAAACAGTGCCCGTTTTTATCCTTTCTATTCTTTTATAGCCGCCAATGTCTTATAGTTTCGAAGTCGTTCTTTTGCATCTAGTTCTGTCTTTTCAAATAAGGCCGCTGCCGCCTCTGGGAACTGTTTCATCAAGGATGCATAACGCACTTCGCCCATCAGAAATTCTTGAAAGTTCATGCTTGGTTCTTTGGAATCTAAAATAAATGGTGCTTTTCCATTTTCCTTTAATTGTGGATTATATCGATACATTGCCCAGTAGCCGCTGTCTACTGCACGCTGAGTCTCCAGTTGACTAAAACCCATACCAAGCTGTAAGCCATGATTAATGCAAGGTGAATAAGCAATAATCAGTGATGGTCCCGGATAAGCCTCTGCCTCGCTAATCGCCTTAAGGGTTTGATTCTTATCGGCTCCCATAGCAATTTGCGCTACATACACATATCCATAGCTCATGGCAATCATCCCTAAGTCTTTTTTCTTGGTTTTCTTGCCACTTGCTGCAAATTTAGCAATTGCCGCAGTAGGGGTAGCTTTCGAAGACTGTCCGCCAGTATTTGAGTATACCTCTGTATCAAAAACCAAAATATTGACATCTTCACCGCTAGCCAATACGTGGTCAAGTCCGCCAAAGCCAATATCATAGGCCCAGCCGTCGCCGCCAAAAATCCATTGGGATCTCTTTACGAGAAAATCTCGCTTTGTATAGATGGTATCTAACAAAGCATCCTGACCTTTTACCTTTTCCAAAGCGGCAATCAGTTTATCGGCTCTAGCCCTTGTGCCCTCTTTATTCTCCTTATGGATTAGCCAATCTTCACAAGCCAGCCTTAACTCTTCACCGAAAGGCAGTTTAACAGCTTTTTCAATATGAAGTGCTAATTGATTTCTCAATTGCTTTACTGCCAAGTGCATACCTAATCCAAATTCAGCATTGTCCTCAAACAGTGAATTCGCCCACGCAGGACCATGCCCGCGATGATTCTTCGTATAGGGTATGGAAGGTGCACTGCCAGCCCAGACGGAAGAACAGCCCGTGGCATTGGCTACCATCATTCTCTCACCATAAAGCTGAGTGACCAGTTTGGCATAAGGAGTCTCCCCGCAGCCGGCACAAGCTCCCGAAAACTCTAAAAGCGGCTGTTCAAACTGACTGCCTTTAACGGTAAAGATATTGACCGGATTGGCTTTAGGCGAAATCTTCATAGCATAATCCCACAACGGAGCCTGCCCAAGCTGAGAAGCCAGTGGCTTCATTTGCAAAGCTTTTTCCTTCGCGGGACAAATTTGGGCACAATTGCCGCAGCCCGTGCAATCATAAGGAGAAACCGCCAGCCGAAAATTCAGGTCTTTCACGCCGACAGCCGTCTTAGTACAAAATCCTTCAGGTGCTGCGGTTAGTTCTTCTCCATTTAGTAATATTGGTCGAATGACTGCATGAGGGCATACGTAGGAGCAATGGTTACATTGAATACAATTATCTGGCAACCATTCAGGAACATGAATGGCAATACCACGTTTTTCGTAAGCCGAAGTACCTAAAGGGAAAGTTCCATTTTCCATGTCAAGAAAGGCACTTACCGGCAGATGATCCCCCTCCTGGCGGTTCATCGGCACCAGTACATGTTCAATAAAGTCCGGAATTTCTTTCCTATGGACTGCTCCATCAAGGGCGTCTTTCCAGTCATCAGGAACATTAATCTTGACAATAGAGTATATTCCTTTGTCAATGGCAGCATGATTCATAGCCACCACTTTTTCCCCTTTATTCCCGTAAGATTTCGTCACTGCCTCTTTTAGAAATTTCATCGCGTCATGCAAAGGTATAATATCAGCAATTTTAAAGAAAGCAGACTGCATGATCATGTTTATCCGTCCGCCAAGTCCGATCTCCTCAGCAATGCCAACCCCATCAATGGTATAAAATTCAATATCATTTTCCTTGATATAGCGCTTCATAACTGCAGGCAGCTTACTTTCGATTTCCGCCTGACTCCATCTACAGTTCAGAAGAAAACTGCCGCCTTTTTTAAGTCCATCTAATACAGGATAATTATAAATATAAGATTGATTATGACAGGCAATAAAATCCGCCTTATTGATAAGATAGGGGGACTTTATCGGTTGTTTGCCAAAGCGCAAGTGTGAAATCGTAACGCCGCCGGATTTCTTAGAATCATAGGCAAAATAGGCTTGGGCATACATATCCGTGTGATCACCGATAATTTTTATCGCACTTTTATTGGCACCAACCGTTCCATCTGAACCAAGCCCCCAAAATTTGCATGCTGTGGTACCGGGTACAGTCGTATCAATGTCTTGACCAAGAGGCAGTGAAGTATGGTTTACATCATCAATAATCCCCACAGTGAAATGATCTTTCGGACTGACGGCTTTTAGATTTTCAAAAACCTCTTGGATATGACTGGGGATAACATCTTTGCCGCCAACACCGCAGCGTCCTCCCACAATCTGAGGTGTCCATTCCTTTCCATAAAAAGCCGCTTTAACATCAAGATAAAGAGGTTCAGCAAAAGCCCCCATTTCTTTTGTCCGATCTAAGACAGCAATTTTTTCTACAGTTCTTGGAATGTATTTCATAAAATGTTCGATGGAAAAAGGACGATATAAGTGGACTGTCAGCAATCCAACCTTTTCCCCTTTCGCATTCAGATAATCAACTACTTCTTCAATTGCCTCACACATTGAACCCATGGCAATGATCATCCTGTCCGCATCTGGCGCCCCATAATAATTGAACAGATGATATTCCCGGCCAGTAAGTTTAGTGATTTGCGCCATATAGCCTTCGACAATTTCCGGTAACTTCTGATAATAGCGATTGGATACTTCCCGCTGTTGAAAGTGAACATCAGAATTTTGTACGGTTCCTCTCAAGGTTGGGTGATCAGGATTAAGAGAAGATCGCCGGAACTCATCTAGAGCCTGCCAATCCAAAAGGTCAGCCAATTCCTCATATTCGAGAACCTCAATTTTTTGAATTTCATGGGAAGTTCTAAATCCGTCGAAAAAGTTTAAGAAGGGAACTTTTCCTTTGATGGCTGATAAATGAGCGACTGCTGCCAAATCCATGACTTGTTGAACGCTGCTTTCTGCCAATAAGGCAAAGCCGGTTTGCCGAGTAGCCATAACGTCTGAATGATCACCAAAAATACTAATGGCGTTAGCGCCAACTACCCTGGCGCTTACATGAAATACTCCGGGCAGCAGTTCTCCGGCAATTTTATACATGTTGGGAATCATTAACAGCAGACCTTGCGATGCGGTATAGGTGGTAGTTAAAGCCCCCGCCTGTAAGGAGCCATGCACAGCTCCAGCTGCGCCTCCTTCTGACTGCATTTCGACAATCTCTACTCTTTGCCCAAAAATATTCTTTCGTCCTTGAGCTGCCCACTCATCTGCAAGCTCTGCCATGTTGGATGATGGCGTAATAGGAAAGATTGCAGCTACATCGGTAAAAGCATAAGAAACATGGGCTGCTGCTGTATTCCCATCCATAGTTTTCATTTTTCTTGCCATAAAGAACTCCCTTCTTTCTGTATTTATCCCTATTAACTAACTTTATTATGGGTATTATCTAATACTTTTGCAGATTGATTTTTCCCCAAACCGAAAGCATAATAAGTTATTACGACAATCGTACAGAATATACCTCCTACAATTAATGATACGCGAGTATCATCATTGAACCACATTCCAATCAACACCAATAGCAGGAAAATAACCGTTACATAATTGCTAATAGGAAAAAAGGGGGACTTGAAAGGATGAGTTTTCATTTCCTCTTTCCATTTCTTTCTGAATGCAATCTGACTAAATGCCAGCACAAACCAAGGGATCATGCCTGGAAGAATACTAGCACTGTAAATGTATAAAAATAATTTGGATTCTGGAGCGATGTAGTTTAAAAACACACCTAATAATAAGCAGGAAATTGTAACCATAATGCTATTGCCAGGCATCCCGTTTTTTGATACCCTGCCAAAGAATTTAGGCGCCTGACCGTTCTTGGATAAGGTGTAAAGCATTCTGCCTGCACTATAAATCCCACTGTTGCACCCTGACATAGCGGCCGTCAAAACAACAAAATTGATAATACCGGCAGCAGCAACTATTCCAATTTTGGCAAAAGTCATAACAAAGGGACTGCCGAATGTACCGACTTGGTTCCATGGATAAATAGCTAGTATAACAAATATGGCTCCAATATAGAAAATTAAAATACGCCAAATAATATTTTTGGTAGCACGACGTAAGGTGTTTTTAGGATCTTGTGCTTCACCAGCGGTAATTCCAACCATTTCAACTCCTTGATAAGACGCCGTTACCAGACAAAGAGCAAATAAAAACCCTTCTAAACCACTAGCAAAAAATCCGCCATGAATATATAGATTTTCGATACCAACAGGCTGACCGCCATTGCCAAAGCCAAAAAGAATCATGCCTAGTCCAATCACAATCATAGCAACGATCGCCGCTACTTTAATGAGTGCAAACCAAAATTCAAATTCACCATAGTACTTAACAGCAACTAAATTTGCCGTTGCCACAATCGCCACCCCTGCCAAAGCTGGCAGCCATTGGGGAATGAGGGGAAACCAGTACTTAACATAAATTCCAATGGCCGTTACTTCTGCCATTCCAACTGTAACCCATAAAAACCAATAACACCAGGCAGTCAGATAACCAGCTAACGGGCTGACATATTTATGGGCATAGGTTGCAAAAGAACCTGTCATTGGCTCTAGGTAAAGCATTTCCCCCATAATGCGCATAACAAAAAACATGATAATACCTGCTAATGCATAAGCAAGCAATACGGAAGGACCTGCCCACTTTATCGTACTCGCTGACCCCATAAAAAGACCAACACCAATGGTTCCCCCCAAAGCAATCAATTCAATATGCCGTGACTTCAGCCCTCTGGTTAGTTCTTTTTCTTCCATAATAATGTTCTTTCTCCTTTCACTCTTATCGAATATTTACACAGTACTGTTTTTCTTCCATTAACCTTTTGATGGCATAGATTTGTTCCTTGTCAGCAGTTTCCAGCTCCAACTCGACTTTGGCATATCCTAAAGCCACACCTTGGTTATCGCGGCTATGGGTTACGGCAAGTACATTTGCACCTGCATCAGCAATCAATTGCAGCAATGTCCATAATGTCCCCGGTTTATCGGAAATCATCGTATCAAAAAAGACTTTACGACCAGACTTCACCATACCTTTATTGATAATGCGTGTCATAGTATTGACATCAATATTACCACCGCTGATTACGGCTGCAATCTTGCGCCCTTTATATTGAGAAAGGCGATGTAAGACAGCGGCAATGGCTGCAGCTCCCGCCCCTTCTGCTATGGTTTTGATCCTTTCCAGCAGGAGCAAAATGGCTCCTGCTATTTCCTCCTCGTCTACTGTAACGATATCATCAACGAAATGTTTAACGATTTCAAAATTCAAATTTCCTGGAGTCTTAACGGCAATTCCATCTGCGATCGTTGGAATTTTATCAATGGTGACAATACACTGCCTGGAGATTGCTTCGGCCATACAGGGCATATTCTTAGTCTGCACCCCGATGATTTTGATTGAAGGCTTTAGATTCTTCAAAGCAACTGCCATACCAGAGATTAAACCACCGCCGCCAATTGGCACCACCACCACTTCTACCTCAGGCAAATCTTCTAAAAGCTCCAAAGCGATCGTTCCCTGACCTGCAATCACCATGGGATCATCAAAAGGATGAACAAAGGTAGAATTCTCTTCTGCCTGAATACATCTAGCCTTTGCATAGGCTTCGTCATAAACATCTCCATGAAGAACGACTTTTGCTCCATATCCCCGAGTGGCATTGACCTTCGATAACGGCGCATGTTTAGGCATCACAATGGTGGAAGAAATGCCGAAGGTGGTCGCTGCAAGAGCTACTCCCTGAGCATGGTTACCTGCAGATGATGCAATCACTCCTTTACTCTTTTCTTTTTCACTTAGATTCGCTATTTTGTTATAGGCCCCCCGCAGTTTAAAAGAACCTGTTCGCTGCAGGTTTTCCATTTTGAGATACACATGATTGCCGCTCATCTCACTCACCGTATTGGTATACGCCAATCCTGTCCTGCAAATCACACCCGCAAGGGTTTTTCTGGCCTTTTCTACATCATCTAAGGAAACATGCATTGTATCACATCCTTATTCCCCCACCTTTACGGCTTGTAAATACGCACCAATTGCTTCTAGAGCCTTCGATGTTCTGATTATTTCTTTCATATGTATTTCCTCCCATCTTTTTCCTTGTACCTTATATTCAACAGGTCTCTCTTAAAGAAATCCTGACAGGTATCAAAATACTCATCCTATAGCAATATCTATTTCATTGCCATATACCGATAAATTGTACTTTCAGATGTTTTTAAAATGGCAGCAGCCTTTGTTATGGCACCTTTGATCTTGAAGATTCCATTTTCACGCAGTTCCTGTACAATAGCACTCTTTTCCTCAGGCGACATTCTGTCCACTGCAATATTGTATTTGGCAATTAACTTATGAATCCCATTATCTACCACATGATCTAAAGAGGTACTTAATGATTCCGTTATTTCTGCATTGTTATTTATTTGAACTGCATTGCCGAACAATGTCTTTAAAGGATATTCACCTAGAATTTTATGCCCCTGGTTATCAGAGGCATTTAAGATATTAACACAAAGCATGCCTATCAAACTTCCTGCTTCATCTTTAATATAATAAGTGGATGAGATTAAATTGTCTCCCCTGTCATTACGACTTCGATAATTGACAAAAGCATTATGCTGTAAATACGTTTTATTCTCTAGCAGCTTGAAACCTAAATCCGTTAAAGGACATCCTAAAGAACGACCGCTTATATATCCATTTCGAATTGCAATCACAGAGTTTTCAACATCAACGATATCATGTAAAAGTACTTCACAATTCGGTCCGATAATATCGGCAATAAAATCAACTAATGGTATATATAATTCCAGCAGCTTTTTGTATTTCATATAATCTCCTTCTTTTTTTCTGATTATCTATATTTTAA